>Ga0209317_1000092_pt1 | contig 123278 bp, 96 predicted proteins | sample RifGroB2_FD_183994 | JGI IMG/M metagenome (GOLD analysis project Ga0209317, IMG submission 183994) | Soil microbial communities from Rifle, Colorado, USA - Groundwater B2 (SPAdes) (version 2) | ecosystem: Environmental > Terrestrial > Soil > Unclassified | place: Rifle, Colorado | collected... | reverse complement strand
TAAAGGGCCTCCCCGCCTTTTTTTATGCTTGGGAGATTCGCAAAAAACAAAGAGGTGCGCAAAAAGGCTCTTGGCAAACAGTTCGGATAACAGATACAGACGTATATTCGGGTTACATTAATGGGGCCAGGTTTGTAACCTGAACCCGCAATTTTTTAGAGGTAGCCCGATGAGGATTGAAAACCGCTTTACAAACCTGATATATTTCTGTCATGGAGTTTTTTATCAAACGAATACAGCTCGCCTTCACGGCGCTCATCTTCTTATCCGCGCTCATTCCGTCTGCCGCGCAAGCCGGTCTTTTTACAAAAAAGACCTCCATAATGGGGACCGACCTTGAGGTAACGGTATCAGTAGAGGACGCCTCCTTAGCGGACGCCGCCTTTTCATCAGTCGAAGACGAGATGGCGCGAATTGAAGCGCTCATGAGCGAGTGGAAGGAGGGGACGCCGGTCTCGGATATAAACAGGCACGCCGGTATAAAACCCGTAGCCGTGCCTGACGAGGTATTTAAGATTATAACGGACGCCGTCCTCATATCAGAGGCGTCAGGAGGCGCGTTCGACGTCACGTGGGCCTCGATGAGGGGACTCTGGTCTTTCACACCTGGCAATGAAAGACTGCCGTCAAAGGATGAGGTAGACGGAAGGTTAGGGCTTGTCGATTACCGCAATATCGTGCTCGACCCTGCGAAAAAAACCGTTTACCTCAAAAAACGCGGCATGGCCATAGGGCTCGGAGCCATATCAAAAGGCTACGCCGTCGATTTCGCGATGAAAATGATAGCCTCGAGCGGAATAAAGGACGCGATAGTCAAGGCCGGGGGGGACATGAGGGTGCAGGGGAGGGGGCCGGACGGCCCCTGGAAGATAGGCATACGCGACCCGAGGGAGAAAGACAGGCTCATAGCCACACTCGAAGTCTCCAACGCGTCGATTTCAACATCCGGGGATTACGAGAGGTCCTTCATAAAAGACGGAGTCCTCTACCACCACATCATGGACCCGAAGACCGGGTTCCCGGCCCGCGGTACGAGGTCAGTGACGGTCTTAGGCCCTGATACCGAGACGACCGACGCCCTTTCTACCGCCGTCTTCGTCCTCGGGCCAGTTGCCGGTATGGGGCTTATTAAATCCCTTAAGGGCATCGAGGCCCTCATAGTCGATTCAAACGGGCGCATCCATTCCTCTCCCGGGATCTCGCTCGTCGCTACGGTTGCCCCTGCCCGCCCTTGAGAAGGTCTTTTCCTATCTGCGCCGTCTCCGAAGGCCTCCACAGAAGACCCTATTGACAAAACTTTTTTTTACCGGTATAACACAAGTAAGCACTTACTTACAATCAGGGGCGGGACAATGTGTCCTTACCGGTTAAAGGCGGCAGATGGCGCAGGCGGCAAAAAGGACAGTTAACAAGGCCACAAAAAGGATGTCCGGCGAGGAGAGGAAGGCCCAGATAGTCAGGGTCGCGACCGACCTCTTCGCAAAAAAGGGCTTCAAGGGCACGACCACGCGCGAGATAGCCGGAAAGGCGGGCATTTCCGAGGCTGTAATCTTCAGGCACTTCGCAAGGAAGGAAGCCCTCTACGACGCGATCATAGACTTCCATTGTTCGGACGGGCAGGGAGAGCCGGTGCTTATCGCGCTGCTCAAGGAAAAAAAAGGCAGGGAGATGTTCTCGACCCTCGCGTCGGTCCTGATAGAAGAGCACCAGAAGGACCCTTCGTTCCTTCGGCTTTTTACTTACAGCGCCATCGAGAAGCACCGCCTCTCGGAGATGTTCATCAGGAAGCGCGCCCTTGCGCTCATCGAGTACCTTGAGACCCGCATAAGGGAGCTCATCAAGGAAGGCGTCTTCAAACAGACCGACCCGGCGCTCGCGGCAAGGGCCTTTATGGGGATGGTCCTCCAGTACAGCATCGCCCAGGAGATCTACGGGCTCAAGAAATATTTTACAAGGCCGAATGAGGCGGTCGTAGCCGCCTTTGTCGATATTTTTTTTGAAGGAATGCGGAGGAGATAAGATGATTCGCCATGCGCGCATAATAACTATTTGTCTGGTCCTGCTCTCAATGTCATTTTGTTTTTCCAGCGCCGCTTTGGCCGGGGAGCCGAGGCGCATAACGCTCGAAGAGGCCTGGGCGCTCGCCATAGGGTCGAACGAGGACGTGCGGATCGCCGCCGAGGGCGTCAGGCAATCCGGTTTCTCGATAAACAAGGCGACCTCGAAGATACTGCCGACGGTCACGGCCGAGGGGAGCTACACGATGTACACCGAGGAAAAGTCCTCCGGGAGTTTCGTTACACAGCCGGATAACGCCTCGAAGATGGAGATCAAGGTCACACAGCCTCTGTATTCGGGCGGCAGGGAGTGGGCCAACAGGAGACAGGCCCGGTACGGGTATGAGTCCTCAAGGGAGGGGTTCGAGCTCGCTAAGGACGGGACGGCCCTATCCACTGCAAAGGCCTACTACTCGATCCTCAAGGCCTTGCGCGACTTCGAGATAAAAAAGTCCGCACTCAAAAGGGCGGATGAGAGGAAAAAGGTCGCCTCAGCCAGGTTCGCGGTCGGTGATGTCACGAAATCGGCGGTCCTTCGGGCAGAGGCCGAATCCGCCGGCGCCGAGGCCGAACTCATAAAGGCAAAGGAAAATTTAAGGGACTCGAAAGACAGCCTCAAGAGGCTCATAGGCGTTGACGGCGATTTTGAGGTCGTGGAGCCCTCAGCCCGTTCCTACGGCGCTGGGAGCCTCGAAGAACACATCGCAAAGGCGGTGGAGGGCAGGCGCGATCTCCGGCAGGCGGCGCTTTCCGAACGGTCGGCCACGGAGGGGGTCAAATACGCCAGAGGGTCGTTTTATCCGTCTTTGAAGCTCGACGGCTCCTACTCAGTAAGAGAGCAGGACCCGGAGACGACGTTCTTTCAGGCCGACAGCGCTTCTGCGACAGTCACGCTCACCTTCCCGATCTTCGAGGGGTTTCTCCGGAAGGCGGAGCTTGACGAGGCGTCGAGCAAGCTCCGGGAGGCCGAGCTTGAGAAGCTCTCGCTACGCCGCGATATCGAGGTAGAGGTGCGCGACGCCTACAACAATCTCGAATACTTCAAGGCGGTCATAGAGTCGCTGGAAAAACGCCTTTCCTTCGCCGAGGAGGACTACACGATGGTCTTCGAACAGTTCAAGTACGGCCTCGCCACGACCGTCGACGTGATAGACGCGGACGCGAACCTGATATCGGCCCAGAGCTCGCTCATGAACGCGAGGTACGATTCCGAATTAGCCATACTCAACCTCAAGTACGCGACAGGCACGATGAGCGAAGAGACTGCAAAGGCCGCAAATGAAAACGATCATCCGTAGCGAAGAACGCCGGCATAACAACCGAAGGAGCTTTTTGATGAAATCCAGGACCCTCGCAACAGCCCTCCTCGCGCTCCCGCTTCTCTTAGGGGCCGGGTGTTCCGGCGAAAAACAGAAGGCGGTTAACTCGCAGAACGCGGCCGCCCCCCAGGCATTGACCGTAAAGACCGCGATAGTGGAAGCGAAGACCGTAGAGAGGTCGGTGGATGCCGTAGGTACGCTCTTTGCCCTCGATGAGGCGGTTGTAAGCGCGGAAGTGACCGGCAGGGTGCGCAGCATTGCGGCAGACCTCGGCGACAGGGTAAAGGCCGGGCAGGCGCTCGCCGTGATCGACCCGACGGACTTCAGTCTCGCCTTAGACGACGCCAGGTCCGCGCACCAGACTAACGTTAAGGCGCTCGATAAGGAAAGGGCGCGTCTCTCGGACGCGGATACGACGCTCAAGAGGTACGAAGAGCTCTACAAAAACGGGATGGTATCGAACAGCCAGTTCGACTCCGCCAGGACGCAGTTCGACGTCGCCAGGGCGCAGTTGAGCGAGGCAGAGGCGAGGGTAGAGCAGTCGAACGCGAAGATGGGGCTTGCGAAAGAACGGCTCGACGACGCTACTGTGAAATCCCCCATAGACGGGGAGGTGCGGGAGCGGTTCATATCAAAGGGCGAGACGATCGAGGCGAACAAGAAGGCCTTTGCCGTCGTCTCGACCGGCGTCCTTAAGTTCCGCGGGACGGTAGCTGAAACCGCTGTCCCGCAGATGAGGCCTGGGCAGGCCGTAATGATAGCCGTCGAGGCGTTCAAGGAGAGGGAGTTCAAGGGCGTGCTGAAAAGGGTGAGCCCGGCGGTTGACGCCGAGACGAGGACGCTCGCCATAGAGGCGGAGGTGCCGAACGCGAAGGGCGAGCTTAAACCTGGTTTCTTCGCCAAGGCCCGGATATTCACCAGGAAGGATTCCGGGGTCCCGTTCGCCCCGGAATCAGCCGTCTATTCGTTCGTCGGCATCACCAAGGTCTTCGTCGTCAAGGACGGGGTAGCCCGTGAAAAGACTATAAAGACCGGAGCAAGGGACGGCTCTTTTATAGAGATAGTCGGGGACGTTTTGCCCGGAGATATGATAGCCTCCACGAACCTCGCGAACCTCTTCGAGGGCGCGAAGGTCAATATAACCGAATAACAAAACACTATCCAGAAGGTCTGAGATGTCCCTATACGAGATATGCATAAGAAGGCCGGTCTTCGCTACGATGATAATAATGAGCCTCGTTGTAATGGGGCTCGCCTCATACAGGGACCTGGGGCTCGACATATTCCCCAAGGTCGACCTCCCCACCATTACGGTCACTACAAGGCTCGACGGCGCCTCCCCGGAAGAGATTGAGAACCAGATAACGAAGAGGGTCGAGGAGGCCGTCAACACCATAAACGGGATAGATGAGCTCCGCTCGACGACCATCGAAGGCCAGTCCCAGGTATTCGCCACCTTCAAGCTGGAGAAAAATATCGATGTGGCGGCGAACGAGGTCCGTGACCGCGTCTCAGCCGTGCTCGGCGAGTTCCCTCCGGGGACGGATTCGCCCATTATAGAAAAATTCGACCCTGACGCCGCCCCGATAATGTCGATAGTCGTCTCGGGCAAGAGGTCGCCCCGCGAGATTACGGAGATAGCCGACAAGAGGATAAAGAGACAGCTTGAGGCCATAAAGGACATAGGGGCGATAACGCTCGTAGGCGGTAGATCTCGGGAGATACAGGTCGTCGTAGACCCGGACAGGCTCTCTGCGTACAGGCTCTCGATAGCGAGTGTCAAGGACGCGTTGAAGCGCCAGAACGTAGAGGTCCCCGGCGGGAGGATCACCTGGGAGGCGCGGGAAGAGGGCCTGCGCACCATGGGCCGGATTGAGAAGTCGGAGGAGTTCAACGACCTCATAGTCGCCGACTTCAAGGGCTCTCCTGTCCGCATAAGGGACATCGGCTACGCGATAGACGGCGAGGAGGAGCCGAGGACCGTCTCAAGGCTTAACGGCAAGAACGCGGTCTCCGCCCTAATAAGGAAGCAGTCCGGCACGAACACCGTCCAGGTGGTGGAGAGCGTTAAGGCCAGCTTATCAGAGATAAGATCGACGCTCCCGCCGGATATCGAGATACAGGTCGTCATAGATCAGTCGAAGTTCATAAAGAGCGCGGTCGCGCAGGTAGAGGAGCACCTGGTCCTCGGCTCGATACTCGCCTCCATCATCATACTCCTCTTCATAAGGGACTTCCGGACCGCGTTTATCGCGGCGCTCGCGATCCCGTCCTCGATCATCGGCACGTTCACTATCTTGAAGTACATGGGCTTTACGCTGAACAACATGACGCTCCTGGCGCTCTCGGTCTGCACCGGCATAGTCATAGACGACGCGATCATCGTGCTTGAAAATATTTTCAGGCACATGGAGGAGGAAAGAAAGAGCGCGTTCGACGCGGCCATCCAGGGCACGAAGGAGATAGCGCTGGCCGTCATGGCTACGACCTTGTCCCTCGTAGTCATATTCCTCCCGGTGGCGTTCATGTCCGGACTCGTCGGAAGGTTCTGGAAGAGCTTCGGGCTTACAGCCGCCTTCGCCATAATGATCTCGCTCCTTGTCTCGTTCACGCTTACGCCGATGCTCGCGTCCCGCCTCTTAAAGCTCAAGCATAACGGGGAGAAGGCTGAGAAGAAGTCGTTTCTTTACTCGCGGATGGAATCCGGCTATCTCTGGATGCTCAAGTGGTGCCTGAACCACAGGGCCGTATCGGTCATCATTGCGCTCGCCATACTCTACTCCGTCGTCCCGCTCGCCAAAATGTCGAAGGCCGAGTTCGTCATCGACGACGACATGAGCGAGTTCGAGGTGATAGTGGAGGCGCCTCCAGGCTCGTCGCTTGAAAAGAGCGACGCGATATTAAGGTCCATCGAGACGGAGATAGCGAAGATCCCGGAGGTCGAAAAGGTATTCACGAACATTGGCGTCCGCGGCCAGTACATGACGAACGTGACCGACGCCTCCATCTACGTGGGATTGAAACACATGTCGCAAAGGGAGCGTACGCAGAGCGAGATAATGCAGGAGGCGCGCGCCCTCATGAAGAGGTTCCCGGGCCTGCGCACAGGCGTCCAGACCATAAACCTCATATCAGGCGGCGGCTTCAAGTCTACCCCATTTAACCTTATCGTCCGGGGGCCGGAATTAAAGAAGCTCGACGAGTACTCCGGCGAGGTAATAAAGAGGCTCTCCGCCATACCGGGCTTTGTGGACACGGACACCGGGCAGGCGCTCCGCCACCCGGAGGTACAGGTCCACATCGACAGGAAAAAGGCCTCCGACCTTGGCGTCAAGGTGGAGGCTATCGCGTCGAGTCTCCGGACGATGGTAGGCGGAGAGAAGGTAACGCTCTACAGGGAAGGCGACGAGCAGTACAACGTGAGGCTCCGCCTGAAGGACGACTTCAGGAAGGACTCTTCGGTAATCGAAGAGCTCACCGTCCCGAACAACCAGGGGAGGCTCGTCAAGCTCAACAACTTCGCCGTCCTCACCCCGGGCGTCAGCCCCGGACAGATAGACAGATACGCGCAGGGGAGGCAGATAACGGTAATATCGAACCTCCACGGAAAACCGCTCGGAGAGGCGATGACCGACGCCAACAAGGTGATCTCGGATCTCAATATGCCCTCTGAGTACTCAACTAACTTTCTCGGGCGCGGCAAGCTCATGCAGGAGACCTTTCAGAACTTTCTCATCGCGTTCGTCCTGAGCCTCATATTCATATACATGGTGCTGGCGGCGCAGTTCGAGAGCTTCATCCACCCGGTCAGTATCATGATATCGATATTCCTGTCCATTCCCTTCGGGATACTCTCGCTCATAATAGCCGGGAACTCCATAAACATTTACAGCGTCATGGGGCTCTTCATACTCATCGGCGTCGTCAAAAAGAACGCGATACTCCAGATAGACTACACGAATACGCTACGCGCGCGCGGGATGGACAAATACGCCGCGCAGATGCTCGCCAACAAAGTAAGGCTCCGCCCGATCCTCATGACGACCTTCGCCATCATCGCGGGGATGTTGCCCGTAACCCTCGGTAGCGGCGACGGGTCCGGCTCGAGGGCCTCGATGGCGATAGTCATAGTCGGGGGCCAGGCGCTCTGCCTGCTTGTTACGCTCCTCATCGTCCCGGTCTTCTATTCTGTATTCGACGACATGAGCGGACTCAAGTTGTTCAGGAGATTAAGGTACCCGTTCAAGAGAAAGACCCCTGCCGAGGCCCTTTAAAAAAAAATCAACGCCTTGTGCATCCGAGTGGGCCGAGTGCGAGGGGCGCTTAAAGTTAAATGAGTTTTTTTGAGGTCACATATGACGGCGCTTGATTATTCATGACTAAAATCATATAATTATAAGAGAAAGTTGACTATATTAGTAATATATTAAGACCCAAGGAGGAAGATAATGTCTGCGGAAAGCATATCTGGCGACATGACCACCGGAGAAGTAACGACGAGGTGGCCGGCTACCAAGGCGGTATTCTCGAAGCATTTTGGCTCAGGGTGCTTCACATGTCCCGCATTCGGCGGGGAGCCAATATCAATGGCGTGCGCGATGCACTCAACCGACGTCAACATGTTCGTGGGCGAGCTGAAAGAGGCCGCGAAGTTGGACGAGGCGAACGCCTAAATATTCAACAGGTCATCCGGATAACCTCTTAGGGGCAGGCTGAATAAGCCTGCCCCTTTCATTTTACCTCTCTGCCCTTATCCTTCTGATGTAAACGTTTCACGCTGTGGAACATTGTTTCATGGACGAAAAACGTTCCATTTCTGAAAATACGCATGATGGGCGATTTTATGGGCTTTTTTAAGATAGGGCGGTTCTTTGTTTCATTTCTGAAAATATAATCAATGGAATGGACAGCCCATTGATTATATTTTCAATAAAAACAAATAGATACGATAGCTAAGTTCTTTGGTACGGTTTATGCATTGTATAGAATGCAAGCTGGTGGACACAAAGTTGGGGAGGTGGATAAAGTGACAACAGGGGCTCTTGAGATGTTGATAGAGGCATCGGTCATCATAATAGCAGGGATCGTGGGCGTAGGCCCCCTCGTCGTTGTAGCTTAATCAGTGAGAAAGGAGACAAATATGCAGAGGTTCAAGTTAGGGACGATTGAAATAATAGCGATATTCATGAACATCCTGGCGGCGACGCTCATATCGAGGCTTGCGCTGTCATGAGGGCGCTGACCGGGCACATAAGGACGCTGGAGAAGATGATGAAGATACGGATATTTTGGATGGAGGCGGTATCACTCGGCCTCGGCATACTCGTCCTTGTCTCTATGACCCTTCTGCAATCAGGCGGTGTCATCGGTTGACGCTACGCGAAAAAGTATTCATCCTTTAACGAGGCCTTAATATTGGCCATGTATAATGGTCACTGTAACAAACGAAGGAGGTAAATATCATGAGACAGAGATTCTTTCAGATAGTAGAAGCGGCCGCCCACCTGGCGATAGTGACAGCTATAATAGCGGCGGTGGTGAGATAGAGCGTTTACGCGGGCCTGACGACTGGGCCCGCTTGCATAAGACTCCGCAATCAATCCCATCAACTCCCCCTCCTCAAAACGCTCTCCTCTAAACCCCTGTAAGGGTCAGGCCTTACAGGGGTTTTTCTTTTTTAAAAATAGTTATTTCCCCCGACCTTGGCAAAAATACCTGATTTTTGTACATATTGCTCTAAAATGCAACAAGTGTTCCTCAAATGAAACATTTGTCGTTGATTTTACAGGGGAGGAGCCATATAATATACGCAGAGTGCATCTTTCCGGAGGTCCGTAAATGGAAGCGTCTGTCATAAACAACAACGAAGATAACCTCATAAGCTTGAATAGCGACGCGATCCTGAACAGCATCGCCGACGGGGTAGTGGTCATAGGGCTGAATCACAAGATACTCTTTGTGAACAGGGCGGCAAAGGAGATACTGGGGAGGGCCGGGGCCGACGACCTCCTTAACTGCGCGAAGTGCAGTGACGTCATGGGCCACTCTGCATGCACATTCGGTTGCCTGATAAACACAACCATCAAGACTGGAGAGCATTTATATAACTACGAGGCTGTTTTCGAGAACGGCGACAGGAAGGTCACGCTCTCCATCAACACCGCGCTCCTTAAGGACAAGAACGACAACGTCATCGGCGGCATAGAGATATTCAGGGACGTTTCTCTTATAAAGGAATTGAAGGACGAGCTCAAGGGAAAATACTCCTTTGAGAACGTCGTCGGCAAGGACCACAAGATGCACGAGGTCTTCGAGCTCCTTAAGGAGGTCGCGCCGACAAAGGCGACGGTCCTCATAGAGGGCGAGACCGGGACAGGCAAGGAACTCATCGCGAACGCCATACACCACAACTCACCGCGCTCTAACGGGCCTCTCATAAAGGTCAACTGCGCGGCGCTCTCCGAAGGCCTCCTTGAGAGCGAGCTCTTCGGCCACGTGAAGGGGGCCTTCACAGGCGCTATCGCCGACAAGCTCGGCAGGTTCGAGATGGCCGACGAGGGGACGATATTCCTGGATGAGATAGGAGACATAACCCCGCACACGCAACTTCGGCTTCTGCGCGTCCTCCAGGAAGGCGAGTTCGAGCGCGTAGGCGGCACTAAGACCATAAAGGTAAACGTCCGCGTCATCGCCGCCACGAACAAGGACCTGAAGGCCGAGGTAAAGAGGGGGGAGTTCAGGGAAGACCTCTACTACAGGCTTAAAATAGTCCCCATACAGCTCCCCTCGCTCCGCGAGAGAAAAAAAGACATACCTTTGCTCGTCAGGCACTTTATCGAGAAGTTCAACCGGGAGATGGGCATGGGGATAACGAACGTCTCCCCCAACGCGATGGAACTGCTGATGGAGTATGACTACCCCGGGAACATCAGGGAGCTTGAGCACGTGATCGAGCACGCCTTCGTGCGTTGCCAGGGCAAGACGCTCTCCGCCGAGCACTTCCCGAAGGACATACAGGAGCTCAAGGGCAGGGGTGCGCTACGCGGCGCAATAAGGGAGCCCGAGCCATTAAAGGCGTTCGAACGGGAGGTAATACTTAACGCACTTGATGAAACCGGCTGGAAGTACAGCGAGTGCGCCCTCATCCTCAAGATGAGCAGGACGACCCTCTGGCGGAGGATGAAGGAATTGAAGATAGAGAAGGGGAGATAGCGCGTGCCTGCATGGACGCGGATCTAAGGCTCGCAATTGTTTTAAGGTGATCATGTAAGCCGGACAGGCCTGACTGGGCGTTATTTTCGGCCATCTATCTACCTGATTATCCATGAAAAAATACCTATTTAGGTTTTATTTAAAATAGGGGTTGACATTTTTTGAAAAATTTGCAATATTGTAATTAAGCGTTTTAAACCACACGACAGACCACACACCTCGAAACCACTCAACAGACACCCACATCTCGTCCCGATCCCTTGCTTATGATGGATTCAAGGCGGTTTTTTGTCTTCGTCCGCCATTGAGCTTTCCCTTAAAGGGTCCTACATTATGGCCACTGCCCATCTTAAACTTTTAAGCAGGTTCCTCTTCGGAGGCGAGACCAGGTTCGATGGGTCCCGCAAAAAGTCCCTTGAGGCGGCGTTCTCATCTGTCATCAAGAGGCAGGAGGAGAACTCATCGAGACTGCCGGACCTCGATGGCATGAAGGCCAGGCTCAAGTCCGATAGAGAATTCTCGGTCGGAAACGAGGGGCTCCTTGAGGTGGCTGTTGAAAACCTCAGAAAAAACAGGTTCAAGGTAGTCATCGCCAGCTCCCTTGAAGAGGCCTTCGAGGCGGCCGTAAGCGCCATAGGCGCCGAAAAGTTCGCCGTCAAATCCAAATCGAACATCACCAAGGAGATGCGGCTTGTCGAGAGGCTCTCGGAATCGGGTATTGAGACAGTCGAGACCGACATAGGCGACAGGGTCCTTCAACTCTCCGGCGAGAGGCCCTCGCATCCGACGGGCCCGGTCAGCCACCTCGGGAGAAAGGCTATATCCGAGATAATAAGCGCCTCGTCGGGCTTAGACGTCCCTGCCGACCCCGAGGCCATCGTCGGCTTTCTCAAGACAGAGATCAGGGACGCGATACAAAAGGCGCGAGTCGGCATAACCGGCGCGAACGCCATCAGCGCCTCCGAAGGCTCGGTCGTCATCATACACAATGAAGGCAACGTCGCCGAGGTCTCGCGCCTTGAAAAACACATCATCATCGCGGATTCGAACAAGATATACGAAGACCTCGCCTCCGCCCTCAACATGGTAAAGCTCCAGACATACTACGCCACAGGCTCTGTCACCACCGCCTACATCAACATAATCTCAGGTCCGAGCAGGACCGCCGATATTGAAAAGAAGCTCTTCTACGGCGTACACGGGCCTAAAGAGGCCGTCGTCATTATCGTAAATAGGGACCAGCAAGCGGAATGGCGGAAGGAGAGCCAATACTGCATAGGTTGCGGGGGCTGTCTCCTTGAATGCCCGGCGTATCTCGAAAAAGGGCCCCGGTTCGGTAGCGCGTACAAACAGGGTGGCATAGGGGTCATAGATTCCGCGATAAAGGAAGGCATGGAGGCCGCTTACGATAACGGCCTTTATTCGTGCCTCAAATGCGGCCTATGCAAAGAGAACTGCCCTGTCTCGATAGATACTCCCAGTATGATTGGAAAAATCAAGGAAGAGGCTGTAAAAGATGAAAGGCTCAAAAAGAGGCTCAGGCCTCTGAGGTTGGTAGCCAACTCCGTAACGTTCGCCGCAAACGCCAGGGGCGCGCTTGGCGCGTTTTCCGCAAAAGGAAAAAAGACCGCCTACTTCCCAGGTTGCGTCACAACCGTCAATACTCCTGAGATCAGGGACGCGGCGATAAAGGTGATTGAATACGCGCTTGGGGAAAGGCCTTCAGTCCTGGAAGGCTGTTGCGGCGGCGCGTGGGACTCATTCGGGTTCGCTGAAGAGCGTGAGAAGGGGTTCAACGAATTCAGCAAACGGGCCGAAGAGAGCGGCGCTGAGGAGATAATAGTATCATGCCCGCACTGTTACGAGATACTCATGGAGCGTGGCGATAGGCTTGAAAGCGCCGGGGTTCTGCGCGTGCTCCGGTTTAGCGAGGCCGTAGGCAACGCAGAGTTCATCGCTGATAATGGCCTTAAGGCCGCGTACCACGACTCGTGCGTCTTCGGGAGGAGATACGGCGTCTACGACGAACCGAGAAAGGCGCTAAAGAATGCCGGGGTGGAGATAGTAGAGATGGAAAGGACGAGAGAGAAGGCCCCCTGTTGCGGCTTCCCGCTCATATTGAGAGAGCCGCTCTCCGGCGGCCCCATAGCGCAGAAAGTCGCGGACTCGGCGATCTCCGCTGGTGCCGAGAAGCTCATAACGAGCGCGTGCCCGGGCTGTTATTACGCGATGAAGAGGACCTCTGGGATAGAGGTCGAGGACATAAGCGTTTATCTCTCAAAAAAAATAATAAAGAGGAAAGAAATTTTATGATGAGAGTGCCTTTTGGGACTATTTCGGTGACTGAGAGGGCGAAGGGCCTTGTAATGGACGCGCTCGCGTCAAAGAGGTTGTCGAGCGGGAGGCTTGTAAGGGAGTTCGAGAAAAGGTTCGCCTCCATCATGGGTGCGAAAGAGGGGGTGGCTGTCAGCACCGGGACAGACGCCGACACATTGGCGCTTGCCGTCCTCTACGACTTCGGGGCAAAAAGGGGGGATGAGGTGATCGTCCCGGCGCTGTCGTTCGTCGCCACCGGAAACGCCGTCCTCCAGGCCGGCTTCACCCCGGTCTTCGTCGATATCGACAGGCGCACCCTCAACATCGACCACGCGCTCATCGAAGAAAGGATAACAGGAAGGACTCGGGCGATAATGCCCGTGCACCTCATGGGAAAGCCGGCCGACATGGACCCGATAATGAGAATAGCGGAGAAGTACGGCCTCTTCGTGATAGAGGACGCGGCAGAGGCCCACGGCGCGGTCTACAAGGGAAGGAAAGTCGGGACCATCGGCGACATGGGCGCGTACAGCCTCTATGTGGCGCACATCATATCCACCATCGAGGGCGGCATGGTCATAACCGACAGGGCTGACTTCGCCGAGGTCTTGAGGTCGCTCCGGTCGCACGGCAGGGCCTGCAAGTGCGAGAGTTGCGTACTGAACATCAACTCAGGCTACTGCAACAAGAGGTTCGCAAAGGGAGGCGGCGAGGACATTCGTTTCCAGTTCGAGCGCATAGGTTTTTCCGCCAAGATGAACGAGCTTGAGGCGGCTATCGGCCTCGGCAACCTCGACATATTCGGCGACATTCTCTCGAAGAAACGGAGGAATCTTCTTTCGATGATAGAGAAGCTCCAGAAGTTCGAGCCCTTCCTATACACGATCGTAGAGGAGGAGTGGGAGGAGATAGGCCCCCACGGTTTTCCGATAATACTCAAGGAAGGCGTGCCGTTTACGAGGAACCAGCTCGTCGACCACATGGAAAAGTCCGGCATAGACACGCGGAACCTCTTCCTGTCAATGCCGACGCAGTGTCCGGGTTTTAACTTCCTCGGACACAGGGAGGGCGAGTACCCAGGGGCTGAGTACATGGGCAGGAACGGCATACATATAGGCGTCCACCAGGAAATAGGCGAAGAACAGATTGAGTACGTAATGGAGACGATCTCGAATTTTCTAACCGTAAATACGTAATCGCTTCTCGAAGCTCTTTTTCTATCCCCGACGCAACACACGCCGGAAGTACGGCAGCCACCTGGAATACACATCCCGCTTTCATCTCGTTTCGCACCCCGGCGCAGATTTATCCTATATACAAAAAGGCGGATTTTACCAGCAATTCAGTTTGTAGATCTGCATTTGCGCACAGATGGGGAGCCATGGGTTCAATAAAGGAAGCGATAGTCCTCGCGGGGGGATTCGGCACGAGGCTCAAAAGCGTCGTCAAGGACCTGCCCAAGCCGCTCGCTGAGGTCTCGGGGAGGCCCTTCCTGCATTATGTCCTCGATAACCTGAGGGATGGAGGCGTTGAGAAGACGCTGCTATCGGTCGGGTACATGCATAACCGCGTCATAGACGCGATAGGCACCGAGTTTAGAGGCATGGAGATTGATTACGTGATAGAGGACGCCCCGCTCGGGACCGGCGGCGCGATCAGGGAGGCCCTTAAGTTAGCGCGCTCGAAGGACGTCGTCGTAGTAAACGGCGACTCTATCCTTTTGGGCGCCCTCAACCCCATGAGCTGTTTCCATCACGACGAGATGGCTTCGATAACGATCGCGGTGAAATACGTCCCGGATACCGCGAGATACGGCGCGGTCACTATAAACGGAGGGAGGCTCGAGCTCTTCGGCGAGAAAAACACAGTCGGGCCCGGCTATATAAATACCGGTGTCTATATTATCGACAGGAGGCGCGCGGAGGTAATGGACATTCACCTCGATAGTTTTTCCTTTGAGAGGGACTTTCTTATGAAAAACCCGAGGGGCGTCTTCGCATTCAAGACCGACGCATATTTTATAGACATAGGCGTACCCGAGGACTACCTGAGGGCCGAGGACGAGCTCGTCTTTCAAATTAACGGAGGGTCGAATGATAATCTCGCGTACCCCGCACAGGATATCCTTTTTCGGCGGCGGCACTGATTATCCATCATGGTATCTCGAACACGGGGGGAAGGTCTTAGGCGCCGCCATCAACAAGTACTGCTACATAACATGCCGGGAACTGCCGCCGTTCTTCAAGCACAGGCACAGGATCGCGTACTCCAGGGTCGAGACCGTCAACCATATTGACGAGATACAACACCCATCGGTCAAATGCACTCTTAAGGACCTCGGCATTCAAAAGGGCCTTGAGATACACCACGACGGCGACATCCCGGCCTTTTCTGGCATGGGGTCGAGCTCGGCCTTCACAGTGGGCCTTATAAAGACGCTCTACGCCCTCGAAGGCAGGTTAATACTCAAAGAGGAGCTGTCCTTGAAGGCAATCCACATCGAGCAGGAGATAATAAAAGAAAACGTAGGCTCCCAGGACCAGGTCTGGGCCGCGTACGGAGGCCTTAACACCATAGAGTTCCTCAGGAACGGCAGAATAATAGTCGAGCCCGTTATCATGAATGAGGAGAGGCTCCGGGCCTTTGAGGCCAGGTTCATGCTCTTTTACACCGGCAGGGCGCGCTACGCCTCTGAAATTGCCAAGGAGCAGATAGATAACACCTCCAAGAACAAGCGCGACCTGCACGAGATAAGAAGGCTTGTGGACGAGGCCGAAGAGATACTCACCTCAGGCGGGGAATTCACGGACTTCGGCAGGCTATTGAACGAGACCTGGCTCCTCAAGAAAAAACTCTCACAAAAGATAACCAGCCCCGAGATAGACGAACTCTACGCTATCGCCATCAGGAACGGCGCTGTAGGAGGCAAGTTGCTCGGCGCCGGCAACGGCGGCTTCATGGTCTTCTACGTGGAGCCCGCGGACCAGAAAAGGGTAAGAGAGGCGCTCGCAGACTTTTTGCACGTGCCGTTCAGGTTCGACTTCAACGGCTCGGAGATCATGGTCTACAAGCCGGATTTCTATAACTACAACAGCTCGTCAATTGAGGGCATGGAGAGGGCGTGGGCGTGATGGCGGATGAAGGCGAGGGTGGCGAGGGTGGCGAGGGTGGCGAGGGTGGCGAGGGTGGCGAGGGTGGATGGATTGATGAAAGCGTTTTCTGCGTTTGCTGATGCTGTGTAATCGGCTTATAGATTTGCAAGAGGCGGCTACGAAGGGTTTATTTTCAGGGGTTGGTCGATAACGGTCCTTTACAATCTTTCAAGACAGGAGAGCCTTGCAGATGAACTACAATATACTGGTTACAGGCGGCGCCGGGTATATCGGCTCGACGCTCGTGCCTGAGTTGCTACGGCTCGGGCACCATGTCACGGTGCTCGACAACTTCATGTTCGCTCAGAACTCGCTCCTTGAGTGTTGCGCCAACGAGAGGTTCAATATCGTAAGGGGGGACTCAAGGGACGAGGAGGTATTAAGGCCGCTTGTAAAGGGAGCGGACTATGTCATTCCTCTCGCCGCTCTCGTAGGCGTGCCGCTCTGCTCAAGGGATAAGATAGGCACTGTTACGACGAACCGCGACGCGGTCGCTACTATCATAAAGCTCCTTTCAAGGGACCAGCGGATAATAATCCCCACGACGAACAGCGGGTACGGCATAGGGCGCCACGGTGTAGCCTGCACCGAGGCCACGCCCTTAAACCCCATTTCCCTCTACGGCAGGACAAAGGTAGAGGCGGAGGCGCTCGCGCTCGGGCGGGGCAACTCGATAAGCCTCCGGCTCGCGACGGTATTCGGCATGTCGCCGAGGATGAGGATAGACTTGCTTGTCAACGACTTCACGTACAGGGCGGTAAGGGAAAAGTTCGTCGTAGTGTTTGAGGGCCATTTCAAGAGAAATTACATCCACGTGCGCGACGTCACCGGGGCGTTTATTCACGCGATAGACAACTTTGACAGGCTCCGTAACGAGGCCTACAACGTCGGGCTGTCAGATGCAAACCTCTCAAAGATCGAGCTCTGCGGAAGGATAAAGGACGTCGTCGGCGATTTTTACTTTGTCGAGGCGTCTGTTGGAGAGGACCCTGACAAACGCGACTATATCGTCTCGAACGAAAAGATAGAAAAGACCGGCTACAAGGCCGCCTTCACGCTTGAGCGCGGCATACGGGAGCTCGTCAAGGGGTACAAAATAGTCCTCAATAGCAGGTACGGGAATGTTTAGCCAAAAATCGAAGATCTACGTAGCGGGGCACGAGGGGCTCATCGGCTCCGCAATAATGAGAAGGCTTAAGGCGGACGGATACAGGAACATCGTCACGCGCGGCAGAGGCGAGCTCGACCTCAGCGACTCGCCCAGAGTCGACGCGTTTTTCATGGCCGAAAAGCCCGAGTTCGTCTTTCTCGCCGCCGGGAGGTCCGGCGGCATAGTGGCGAATATCGCCTACCCTTCGAGTTTCATCCACGAAAACATCTCCATTCAGGACAATGTCTTCGAGGCCGCCGAAAGGAACGGGGTCACGCGGCTCGTATTCTACGGGTCGTCCTGCATGTATCCCATCAGCTCGCCGCAACCGATATCCGAGGAGTACCTTATGACCGGCCCGATCGAGAAGACGAGCGAGCCATACGCGATAGCAAAGATCGCCGGGGTCGTCGCATGCAGGGCATACAACAACCAGTACAAGTCGAAGAGGTTCATTGCCCTTGTGCCGAACTCGGTCTACGGGCAGAACGACAACTTCAGCCTTGAGAGCTCTCATGTGATGGCTGGCCTGATACGCAGGTTCCACGAGGCAAAGACCGAGGGCGTGCGGAGGATTCACCTCTGGGGGACCGGCAACCCGAGGAGGGAGTTCATGCACGCCGACGACGCCGCCTCCGCCTCCGTATTCGCAATGCTCAATCACGACAAGCTCGATAATACGCATTACAACATAGGGACAGGCGAGGACAGCTCCATAGCCGAACTCGCCTGCATGATAGCCGGGACAGTCGGGTACAACGGCGAGGTAGCCTGGAACACGGCGAGGCCAGACGGAGCTATGCGGAAGATCCTTGACTCCAGCAGGTTCTCGTCATTGGGATGGAGGCCGCAAGTGACATTGCATGACGGAATAAAAAGCACCTATGAGTGGTTCCTTGCTTCCGAGTACGCCAGGGCGCTTATATGAGGGTGCCTGATCTCGCGGTGATAGAGAACGGAGCGGCCATCGTTCCGGAGGATATAGCCCTTGAGATATACAGGCGTATCTGCCGGACCCGAACCTTCGAGGAGGGGCTCATAAAGGCGGTTAAAGACGGGTTCGTGACCTCTCCTGTCTATCTCTCCTCAGGGCAGGAGTCGATAGCCGCCGCGCTGTCGGTTGCCGTGCCGGGCCCGGTGATATTCGCCCAGCACAGGTGCCACGGTGTGTATCTTTCTTACGGCGGGGACCCTGTAAAACTCCGGGACGAGTTGATGGGGCTTCCGACCGGGACGAGCGGCGGCAGGGCGGGCTCAAACTGCATCCAGTGCCATGAAAACGGCGTCGTTATGCACGGGCACCACGGCCTTATCGGAGAGAACGTCCCAATAGCCGTCGGTTACGCGCTTGCCTCAAAAAAATCCACGCTTGCCATTTTTGGAGACGGCGCGGCCGAGGAAGACTACGTGCTCTCATCCCTCGGTTTTGCCGCCACGCATAGGCTTCCTGTCCTTTTCGTCTGCGAGGACAACAACCTCTCTATACTGACCGCCGTCGAGACGCGCCGCTCGTGGAAGGTCTCGAAGGTGGCGGCCGCCTTCGGGATGGAGGCCGTGGACCTCTCGGACGACCCGTGGACTATTTTCCTCAAGGCCAAAGAGCTTGTAAAGAAAACCCCCGCGCTCATGAACATCCATACATGCAGGGCCAACTGGCATGTGGGTATTGGTACGGACGGCCCTGTCGAGTGGGACAGGTTTTTAGATGTAAGGAACGCGCTTAAGGGCGCTGGCCTCTGGGATAAGGCGCAGAAAATAGAAGAGGCCGAAAGGTTCTGCATGGAGAAGGTATGGGAACAAGGACAGTTGCGGAGACTATCAGGGAAATAACGAGGGCGCACCTTGAGGGCGGCGGTATGCTCCTGGGGGAATCCATCTCAGCCGTAGGGTGGGTGAACAACACGGTACCTGACGCGGGAAATATCATGGAGCTCCCCATGACAGACGTCGCCGGCGCCGGCATTGCGGTAGGGTCCGCTCTCGCCGGGAGGAGGCCGATATTCGTCGTGAGGTTCCAGGACTTCCTGATTCTGAACGGGAGTCCCCTGATATTCTACGCGGCGAAGCTTAAGGGCCTCCACGAAAAATCGGCCCCGGTATTCGTAAGGGCGATAGCCGCCGAAGGGCTCGGGCCGGTGCACTCGGGCGTCCTGCACAGCCTGTTCATGCACTTTCCGGGCTTTAAAGTAGCGTCACCGATGACGCCCCGCGAGTACGAAGATGTATGGCGGGTCTATATGGAAAGCGACGACCCGTTTATATGTAGCGAGCACAGGGCGTCATACTCGAATAAAGACGAGCTTACTGATGAAATAATGGCAGGCGCGGACATCACCATCTACGCTATATCCGCAACCAGGTTCGAGGCAAAAAAGGCGGCAAGGCTCCTTAAAAACGATGGTGTGCGGTGCAATGTAGTCAACATAGTCTGGCTGAAACCCTTCACACTCACAAAGAGAATCACAGAGCCGTTAAAAGAGAGCAGGATAGGGCTGGTCGTGGACCCTGGGCACGAGATAGCCGGGGCGTCGGAATCGATAGCGTATGCTTTGATGATACATACTGGCTTTCCCGTAAAGGCGTTGGGGCTTGAGGACCGCACCAAGTGCCTCTGCCCGCCTCTCCAGAACAGGGCGCCCGATGCCGGGAGGATCGTTGAAGCCGCAAAAGAGCTGCTTGCAGGCGCCGGGCGCGTATTCACCTGAGCCATGCGGCATGGTATTTCTGCCGTGTTCTGAAGACAATCACAGAAGGGGAATATATGACGAAGAGAGCTGTCATAATCACAGGGCCGAATTTTCAGGATGAGGAGTTCATCTACCCGTTCTACCGGCTCCAGGAGGCGGGCTACAAGGTGGACGTCGCTGTAAAGGACAAGGAGCCGGTAAGGGGCAAGTACGGCGTCCCGGCAAGGCCGACTGTGGACGTCAAGGACTTAAGGGAGGAGGACTACGACATCGTCGTCCTCCCGGGAGGGCATGAGGCCCCGGACAGGGTGAGGCAGATGAAGGAGGTCTTAAGCTTCGTAAAGGCGATGGACGATAAAAAGAAGATAGTTTCATCCGTCTGCCACGGTCCGTGGATAATGATATCGGCGAAGATCGTCCGCGGCAGGAAGGTCACCGGTTATATCGCTATAAAGGATGACATAGTTAACGCAGGGGCTGAGTACGTGGACGCGCCTGTCGTCGTGGACGGCAACTTCGTAACCTCGCCCCATTACAAGTACAACGGCGACTGGATGCGCGAGACCGTAAGGCTCGCAGAGGCTGACACGCTAAATGGATAAACAAGACCGCATATTCGTCGCTGGCCACCAGGGGCTGATCGGCTCTGCGATAGCAAGGAGGCTTGAGCGCGATGGGTATCCTAACGTCATAACGCGCACCCGCGCGGAGCTTGATCTGAAGGACCAGTCGCAGGTTTCGGCCTTCTTCGAGAAGGAGAAGATAGACTTTGTCTTCTTTGCCGCGGCTAGGATCGGCGGCATATTCGCTAACAATACATACAGGGCGGAGTTCATATACGAGAACCTCCTCATGGAGGCTAACGTCATACATAACGCCTTCATAAACGAGGTCAAAAAGCTCGTTTTTTTCGCCTCGGCGGACGTCTACCCAAGGGCGTGTCCACAGCCTGCGAAAGAGGAGTACCTCCTGTCCGGTGTCCTCGAATCGACATGCGAGCCGTTTGCAATAGCTAAGATCGCCGGGATAAAACTTTGCGAATCGTACAACAGGCAGTACGGGACAGACTTCGTCGTTGTCATCCCGCCTAACGTATACGGGCCGAACCAGCGCTATGACGTCATGAACTCGCAGGTCCTGCCGTCCCTCATAAAAAAGATTCACGAAGCCAGGGCAACAGGGGCCGAAGAGGTCGCAATCTGGGGGAGCGGCGAGCCTGTAAGGGACTTTCTCTTCGCTGACGACGTCGCGGACGCCTCCCTGTTCCTTGTAAACGATTACACCGGGAACGAGGTCTTCAACATCGGCACAGGCGCCGGCACAAGCATAAGAGAGCTCACCAATGCGATAAAGGGAGCGATCGGATACACGGGGAGGATAACCTTCGACAAGGCAAGGCCCGACGGTGTGGCCAAAAAACTCCTTGACGTATCGAAGATACACGCCCTCGGATGGAGCCACAGGACAGCGCTTGCTGACGGCGCGAGCCTCACGTACGAATCGTTCCTTAAAGAGATGGAAAGGTCGAAGGTGAGGACGCTTAAGGTCTCCAAGATAGAGCCGTCTCCCAAGGACGCCGACGTAATCGGAGAGAGAAAAAAACCGGTTAGCACCCCAGGCCAGCCCGCCACATACAAAAACACGGTCGTCATAAAGCCCTGGGGGCACGAGTTCCTCATGTTCGAGAACGACTGCACGGCGGTCTGGTTCCTGTATATAAAGAGCGGCCATTCGACCTCTATGCACTGCCACCCGAGGAAAAAGACGTCTCTCATATTGCTTAACGGCAGGGCGATGTCGAACACCTTCAGGAACAGGAGGTTCATAAAGGCCGGAGACGCGCTCATAATGGAAAAGGGCGTTTTCCATTCGACAAAGGCCCTCTCAGGCGAAGGTATCTGCATACTTGAAATTGAGACGCCGCCGGACAAGACCGACCTCCTCCGGCTCGAGGACCGCTACGGGAGGGAACGCTCAGGCTATGAGGGGATCTCTGAGATGCAGACTACAAACCTCGAAAAATACGACTACTTCTCTTTTGACGAGCCTGAGAGATTCGAGCGGCACTCCTTCTCAAAGGGAAAGTTTTCCATTTCCTTTGAGGTCTTCGCCGATGACGGCGAGTTCAAAAAGCACTTCAGATCGCACGACAACGAGCTCTATACCGCCTTAAGGGGAACGGTCCTCGACAGGAACGGCTCTGCGGTGCTCGATACAGGCGACACACAGAACTCCAATGCCTTCACAAGCGCTGGAGGGTTACGCATCCCTGGTAAAGCCGTAATACTCAAGACCATGACGCGGGAGTAGTGGGCCGGGGGAGAGTGGGGAGAGTGGGGAGAGTGGGGAGAGTGGGGAGAGTGGGGAGAGTGGATAAAGGCGATAATGGCCGCAGAGGTTTTGAGTAACAAGGCGCTCTGGTCCTTTTTTGCAAATTGTGGGTAGTTCGACAATACGTCATATTGGATAGATATGGAAAACTGGCCATTTCATTCAAACAACGAGGCCGCGATAATCGCGCGCTCAGACAATGTCGCTGTTGCGAAAAAGCCGATTGAGCGCGGCTCGATAGTGCGTCTTAACGGTTTCGAGGTAAGGGTCATGCAGGAAATGCAGGCAGGGCAGAGGTTCGCCATCAGGGACATTGGGGAAGGAGAACTCCTCAACCAGTACGGCTGGCCTTTTGGCGTATCAAGGGGGATAGGAATGGGGGAGCTCGTCAGCCCCGGTCTTATGAAAAGGCGCCTGGAGGACATACGGGACCTAGCCGATAGAAGGCTCGACACCTTGAAGGGCGTATGCACGTTTGTCCCCCCGGTGTTTGCGGACACCGGGGGGACTTTCGACGGATATTTGAGGAAGGGCGGCCTGGCAGGGACGCGAAACTATTATCTAATAGTCCCGGCGTCACTTTGCGCGAGCGATGTCGCCGGAAAGATAGCTAATACGTCAGGGGCTGTTGCGCGTGGGATCCCGAATCTCGACGGCGTAGTAGCCGCCGCACACACGGAAGGGTGCGGGTGCAACGACGGAGAGCTAATAGAGAGGTTGATAACAATACTTAAAAATACTATCATGCACCCCAACGTGGGCGGGGCGCTCATAGTAGACCTCGGGTGCGAAAAGGTCCACGGCAATGACCTCAAGAACGCTCTTGGGGATATAGAGGCGCTCGGAAAGCCCGTAGACGCTCTTTCCATACAGGCATCGGGCGGCACGCGAAGGGCCGTCGAAAAGGGGCGCAAAATCGTTCTCTCCAGGCTCTCTGAGGTATCTTCGGCAAAGAGGCGGCCATTGCCCTTAAGCTTGTTAACCGCGGGGCTCGAGTGCGGCGCCTCGGACACTTTTTCGGGCCTGACCGCCAACCCGCTCATAGGAAGGACCGTCGACAGGCTCGTATCCGACGGCGGCTCGGCGATACTCTCGGAGGTGCCGGAGATGCTCGGCGCCGAAGCGATCCTCCTCTCCAGGATGAACGCCGCCGAGACGGTCGAAAGGTTCGTAAGAGGCATTGAGTATTACCGGGGCCTTGCCGAGGCCCTCGGCGTCTCAATGGACGGGAACTTCGTTTACGGTAACGAGAAGGGCGGGTTACTGAACGCGGCGCTTAAAAGCCTCGGCGCGGTGCAGAAGGGCGGGGCCTCCGAGATAGCCTCTTTCCTCGACTACGGCGAGCGTATTAAGGAGCAGGGGCTCTCGCTAATGAACGGGCCGGGCAATGACCTCGAGTCAATGACAGGCATTGTCGCCGGAGGGGCCAATATCATCCTTTTTTCAACGGGCATGGGCGCTACCGAAGGCAACCTCATCGCGCCGGTAATAAAGATATCCTCGACAACCGGACTATTCCAAAGAATGGACGAAGACATGGACTTTGACGCCGGGCCGGTCATCGATGACGCGGTATCTCTTGATGAGCTCTCAGGCAGGCTCACGGACTTCATGGTTGAGGTCGCCTCCGGCAGGAAGACCTGGGCCGAACGATGGGAAAAGAGGTCGTTTCAGATATGGTCGGCAGGGAAGCTTTCATTATGAAAAATATCAAAGCGGTGCTCTTTGACTTCGACGGGGTCCTCGGAAGGACGATGGAGGACAATTACCGGGCCTGGGTACACGCCTTCTCAACGCGCGGCCTGCCGTTTGAGAGAGAACCGTACTTTCTCATAGAGGGTTTCAATTCGAGAAGAGTCGCCGAGCACTTTCTGGGTGATTCGGCGGTAGATGACGGGCTTATTGATGAGCTGATTGGACTTAAGGAGACGCATTATGCCGAGAACGCAACGTTCTCGCTCTACGACGGTGTAGAAGACCTCATTCGCAGGCTTAAGGCCTGCGGGCTTAAACTCGCGCTCGTCTCCGGCGCGAGCTCAAAAAGGCTCGAGGCCTCGGTCAAGGGCGGCTTTCTCTCATTTTTTGACGCGGTTATCACAGGTGACAGGGTAATAAACTGCAAGCCGCACCCGGAACCGTACCTGACGGCCGCAAAGGCGCTCGTGTGCGCCCCCGCCGAATGCGCGGCTGTCGAGAACGCGCCAATGGGCATCAAGTCGGCAAAGGGCGCAGGGATGTATTGCGTGGCAATAACGTCCACACTGCCCGAAGATGCGCTCGCGCTCGCCGACCGTACTTTCACGAGCATCACGGAGCTGAAAAGTTTTTTTTGCGACGACGCGTAAGGGCAGGCGCTGAAATCCATCCATTGGTCCGCTTCAAGAGAACACACCCTGACATTCCATCGCGATTACTCATCAGCGCAGTCATTTAATTGAAAAAAGCGTTTTTTGCATAAGTGCTCCATTCGGCCGTTTTAACGCGGAATGAGATGCGTCGTCCGGTACTAGTCACTGAGAAGCGTATCTATTAAGGAGGTCAGATGAAAGAGACGATCGACGTTGTACTCATCAACCCGGGGGACAGAAAGCAGGTATACCAGGACCTCGGTACAGAGCTTGCGGCCATAGAGCCTCCGTTCTGGATAGCGGTCATCGCCGCCTACCTAAGAAACTGCGGCTTTGGAGTCCGGGTCATAGACGCGAACGCAGAGAACATAACGCCTGATGAGACCGCCGCGATCGTCCGCGAATGCGACCCGCACGTAGCGGCTGTCATCGTATACGGTTCCCACCCATCGGCCTCGACGCAGAACATGACGATAGCGGGGAAGATCTGCACGGCCATCAAGGAGCATACAGCGGCGAGGGTCGCCATAGGCGGCCTCCATCCCTCCGCGCTCCCGGAAAGGACTTTAAGGGAGGAGGACGTTGACTTCGTGATCGAAGGCGAGGGGCCGCTCACCTTAAGGGCTCTCCTCACGGAAATAAAATCAGGCGGCGATTTCCGGAAGGCCCCGGGGCTCTGGTACTACTGCGGCGGCGAGGTCCGCTCCACGCAAAAGGCCCCTCTTATAAAGGACCTCGACGAGGGGCTCCCGCTCGCGGCCTGGGACCTCCTCCCCATGGACAGGTACCGCGCCCACAATTGGCACTGCTTTGACAATATCGATGACAGGGAGCCGTACGGCGCGATATATACGTCCCTCGGTTGCCCGTATTCATGCGTCTTCTGCTGTATAAACGCGCCGTTCGGAAAGCCCGGCATTCGGTACAGGTCGCCTGAGCTGGTCGTAAGGGAAATAGGCGCGCTCGTCAGGGACTACGGAGTCAAGAACCTAAAGATGGCGGACGAGCTCTTCATACTGAACGAGGCCCACTATATGGGTATCGCTGACCTGATAGTGAAGAACGGCTTTGACCTCAATATCTGGGCCTACGCGAGGGTCGATACCATCAACTTCGACAATCTGAAGGCCCTTAAGAGGGCCGGCGTCAACTGGCTCGGGCTCGGGATCGAATCGGCCTCGACAGTCGTCCGCGACGGGGCCAATAAACGGATGAGAAGCAAGGACATAGCCGAGGTTGTAAGACGCATACAGGACGCGGGTATCAGGGTCGGCGCAAACTACATCTTTGGGCTCCCGGACGATACGATGGAGACGATGAGGGAGACGCTGGATCTCGCGCTCGAACTGAATACAGAGTGGGCTAACTTCTACTCGGCGATGGCGTACCCCGGCTCCAGGCTATACGATAACGCGATAAGCGACCGTTGGCCGCTCCCGTATCAGTGGCACGGCTATTCTCAGCACTCCTATGAGACGCACCCGCTCCCGACCAAATATATAGGCGCGGCAGATGTGTTGAGGTTCAGGGACGAGGCGTTCCACAGGTACTTCGAAAATACAGCGTACCTCTCGATGGTGGAGGGGAAGTTCGGCAGGAAAGTCCGGGAGCACATCGTTTCGATGACAAAGGTGCGCTTGAGGCGAAGGCTCCTCGAAGGACGAGACCTTGCCGCGGTCTGATCCCGATATGACGAAGATACTCCTTATGAACATACCGGCAGGGCCCATTCCCTCGGATTATCCGCCTGTCGCGATATCAAGGGTCATGGAGGGGATAGACCCGTCCCTCGGGTGTGAGGTCTCGTTTTTGAACCTCGACCTATACAGGCCATCATTTGATTCTATCAGGGAGTCCATAGATCGTTTCGCGCCCGACATCATCGGCATAAGCGCGATGCTCACTCCGTCGTACGCGTATCTTAAAAAGCTCTCAAACTTCGTAGGCGAGAGCTTCCCCTCGGTAATACAAATACTCGGCGGCCAGATGAACGTCATAGCGAACATAATACTTAAGAAGACGCGCATCAACTTCTGCGTCATTGGCGAATCCGAGCCCGCGTTCAGCATTCTCATCGGTAAACTCATGGAGACGGGCTTCGATATAAAGGACGCCTCGCCATTCGTTGACATAAAGGGGCTTGTTTTCCTCCGCGACAACAAGCCCTTTTTTACAGGGTACGGGCCCGAGGACTCGAATGCCGGGACGAGGCAGTTCAATTACAGGCTCGTCTCGCGTTTCTCCGCACTCGATAACTACATCCACAGGGTCGACGGCCAGTACTTCAAGGTAAGGCTCGCAAACAGCGATATCAGCGGGCTCTTCAGCCTCTTCAGGCCTGAGAATTTGGATAAAAACCTTGCGACCGTCTTTACGAGCAAGGGTTGCGTCAACAGGTGCACCTTCTGCCACAGGTTCACCAAGGGGTACAAGGTCCTCGGAGGCAGCGGTGTAATAGAGTACATCGAAGCGCTGAGGGCGGACCACAACGCGGGCCTTCTGCTCTTCTCGGAAGAGAACTTCGGCAACCACAGGAAGGCGACCGCGAGGCTCGTCGAGTACCTTAAAACCTCAGGGCTCAACTGGGCGGCTCCTGCGGTGCGGGTCAAGTCGGTGAACGAGGAAATATTGAAGTCATGGAAGGAGGCCGGGTGCGTGCACGTCAACTTCGGCATCGAGTCTCTCTCGCAGAAGATACTCGACGTGATGGAAAAGAACTCGACGGTCGAGGAGAACCTTGAGGCGATACGCCTATGCTTCAAGCACAGGCTTTTTACGGTCATAGGGCTCGTCATAGGGATGCCTGGAGAGACTGAGGAGACGATAGAGGAGACGATCAAAAACCTCTCTTCGGTTGTGCCCGACGACATCGACTTTCCGTTTGAGGTCTATGTGAACTTCGTTCAAGCCATCCCCGGCACTCCTGTTTACGAGTACGCGAGGAAAATGGGGTTTATAAGCAACACAATAGACGAGGAGGAAAAGTATATCGAAAGCCTACACGACGTCGACGCCAACGAGATAGGCCATTATCTCAACTTCACCGATTACGAAAAAGAGGAGCTCGCGTACTGGAAGTATTATATTTCAATGGAGCTGATAACCGCGTACATCAGGAAGAACGGGTACCTGAAGGTCTTAAGAAAGAAGCGGACGCGGCCTTACAGGATAGGGCTCGCGTATTCGGTACTGCCAAAGTTTATCAGGAAGTTCGCCCTTAAGTACGCGCTCCTTGCAAGACACTCCGGGGTTAAGGGGCTCGTTGCGACAATAACGCGGAAGATACAAAAGGGATTTGCGGGAGAAGAGAGCAGGTTTGTGAAAGTGAACAAGTCGCTTAGAAAGATCAACTCGGAGATGGCGATAGATACGCGCGAGGACGACCTCTCCACGGCGATACTCCGCGAAAGCCGCTGATTGAAAAGCCGCCGGGATTAATGCGGCTAAACCTTTGAACAATACGGCATGATATGGTCGCTAAAAAGTACATGATACTCTCGACGATGAGGGACGATTTTTCCAACGACCTCGGCTTCGGCTACATAAGGGAGTTTGTTCGGGGCGGCGCCGAGTTCCTGGACTACGACGACCTCTATATGGCTCTCGGGAAGGGTGGCCTGGAGGATTATCTATTGAAGAGGGTCGATTCCATCGGGGCTGAGGTCGTTGTACTTCAATCGTCGCCGAGCGACTTTCACTTCAGCCTCGGTTTCCTCGAAAGGCTCCGCAAAAAGGCCTTCATGGTCATGACCGCCGGCGACTGCGACCATTACTTCGACATCAGGGATATATATTATGCCCAGTGCTTCGACCTTGTTGTTGTCTATGATTCGCTCTCGCGGTTCAGGTTCCGGCAGTACGGGATAGACGCGGTCTCGTTCTTCAGCTCCTTCGACGCCTCGAAATATTACAGGGTCGATACCACAGGGAAAGACATCGACGTATCGTTCATCGGAGACTTCAATGGCAAGCTTGAGAGACAGGAGTACATCGAGTATGCGGCTAAAAACGGCATAATGGTCGAGACCTTCGGGACAGGGTCGAAAAACGGGCCTCTGCCGCTCGTAAAGATGGTGGAGGTATTCAACAGGACGAAGGTCAACCTGAACTTTACCCGCATATCCCGGAGAAACGCCCTCAGACGAGAGCCATCGATAAACTCAAGGCTCCGCCAGGTGAAGGGGAGGATATCCGAGATAGCCCTCTCCGGCGGCTTTGTCCTTACTGAATATGTGCCGGGAATAGAGGAGGCATACGAGCCTGGAAAAGAGGTAGAGGTATTCGATTCAAGGGACGAACTCGTTGAAAAGATAAGATACTATCTCGCGCACAACGCCGAGAGATCCGCGATAGCCGAGGCCGGGCACGAAAGGGCGGTCAGGGACTACGACGTGATGACCGCGATACCGAGGCTCGTCGCCCTTATAGATGAAAGGAGGCACGCGCGACGCCGTCGTTTCTCTCCTGTATGCGTTGACAGCCACTTCGAGAGGTACTACGCCACCTTCAGGGTGCGGATGCTCGCGAGGTTTGTCGCGCTCGGCAGATGGCGTTACGCACTCGAAGAGATTGAGACCATACTGAAAACCGGCAGGATCGACGCGAGAAAGGCAGTCGGCTTTTTCGTCTTCTCGGTCTTCCCTAACCTCAAGTCCATATACCTGAGTCTCCGAAATGCTAACAGATATTAAAAATGACTCCAAACTCAAGTCCGGGGTTAACCTCATCGTTATCCAGCTCGGGCTCTACGCCTTGCCGCTTGTGACTATCCCCTATACGGTTAAGACCGTAGGCATAGAAAACTATGGCAAATACGCTTTTTTCCAGGCCGTAGCCGGCCTGCTTTCGGTAGTGGCGGGCTACGGGTTCGTTCAGACAGGGGTCCGGGACATATCCATGAGCGAGGACCTTAAATGCCTTAACTCAGAATATTCGGCGGTAATGTTTTCCAAGCTTATGGCACTCGCGTTCTCCGTCATTATTGCGCTCCCTCTTCTATTTTTAAGGAGGTTCTCATCCGAGCCTGAGTTGTTTATGTATTCGCTTTTGACGCTTGTCGCCGTATTCCTTGACACGTCGTTCGTATATCAGGGCATAGAGAAGCTCAAGGACTTCGTGCACATGAGCCTTGTCGGGAACATTGTGGTCATTGTCCTCCTCTTTGCCCTTGTAAGGGACGAGAGCGGGTACAGGCTTTTGCCGCTCGTCTTCACCCTCCCGCGGGTCACAGCGTACCTCGCGTCAATAGCGCTTCTGCGCGTGCGGTTCAACATCTCGCTCTCCCTGCCGGGTTTTAGGACTGTGCTGAAAAAGATGCGGGTAAACTTCAATTTTTTCGTCTCGAACATATTCATAATCCTGTATACGAGGGCTACCGCCGTATTCCTCGGGGTATTCGCCGGCGACGCGGCTGTGGGTTATTACTCGCTCGCCGACCAACTGACTTACGCCTATTCCAACATACAGGGGAAGGTATCGACTGTATACCAGCCGCAGACGATGCAGGCCTTTTCAGATTCCCTCTCTAAGGGGAGGGAGGCCGCCAGGGAATCAATCTTCGCGGTATCGATAATGGCGCTCTCCGGGTTTCTCTTTACGCAGTTCTTCACAGAGGAGATATTGACGGTCTTTTTCTCAACAGAGGCGCTCCCCGCTGTCCTGCCGTTACGGTTGCTGTCGCTTAACTTTATTACGATACATATAAGCTCGATACTCGGTATGCAGGTGCTCCTCGCCATGTACAGGGACAAAGAGATTTTGAGGCCATCAGTCTACGCGGCCCTCCTTAACGCCACATTAGGGTGCGCGGCCATATATTTATGGGGAGCAACGGGCGCCGCGGCATCCGTTGCTGCGATTGAGTGCCTTATATTGGTTTATTTCATTAAAAAGGTGAGGGACTGCGGGGTCGAGCTTCTGGATAAAAGGTTAGTCGCGAGGGTCTTTGAGTTCGTCCTCCCGCTCTTAGGGGCCCTCTCTGTATTGAGGTTATCGTATTCGGCAACTGGCTTTAGCCCTTATGTAAAGCTCCCTGTAACCGTAGCGGCATACGGCGTGGCTGTCATCGGGACGCTCGTCATCCTAGGGATGATAGACGTAAGGGGAAGGAGGCTCCTCGTGGAGCGTATGACCGCAAAATGAAGCAGACCCGACGGATACTCGTCCTGAACGTCCACAAGAAGGACGCCTCGACCATGAACGACTTCGCCGACCAGAACGCGCGTCTCCTTATAGATGGTTTTGGGGGAGGCAGGGTATTCCATTTCTCCGACTCGACCGCAGAGACAGGCATCAGGTCGACTGAGAGAGAGATAATGAGGCTTGTCAAGGACGAGGGAGTCGATACAGTCTTCTTCGCGCCTAACGGCGACAGCTATGAGTTATCAATCGAGTTTTTCAGGGACTTGCGGGAGCGGACCGGCGCAAGGCTCGTCCTCTGGGCGCTCGACGATGAAATGATATTCGACGTCCTCTCGAAATACTACGCGCAGGTCTTTGACGCGGTAGTTACGACCGATTACTACGCATGCTTCGCCTACCGGAAGCTCGGAGTCCCTTCCATGTATTACTTCTCAAGCTATCTCAAGAAAGACTTCCATCCAGTTGAAATTAAAAAGGATATAGACGTAAGCTTCGTAGGTGACTGTGCCAAGGGCGGCAGGGCCGCCTGCATCGAATATCTGAGGAAATACGGTATATCGGTTGAGACCTTCGGGGACGGCTCTGAGAACGGGTTTGTGAAAAAGGAGGATATTCCGTCCATCTTTTCACGCTCGAAGATAAACCTGAACTTCACTAAGGTTGATTCCGCGGGACCCCTTGCATGGTTTCTCGGCGAGAACTCTTTAACGAATATCGTAAGGCAGAATAAGGGGCGTCCGATGGAAATCGCCCTCACAAGGTCCTTCTGCCTGAGCGAGCATTCTCCGTCTCTTGGCGAGACCTTTGTCCCTGGAAAAGAGATAGGCGTTTTTTATGACGAAAGGTCGCTCCTTGAAAAGGTCAGGCACTATCTCGCCAACGATTCTCTCAGGACCCGAATAGCCGAGGCCGCGTTCAGCAAGGCTTTAACCTTAGAGGCTGAAGTCTTTTTTCCAAGGCTTGTCGAAGAGCTTCTGATACTGCTCGACAGCTCTTCCCACCCGCAGAGGGACACTGTGATACACAGGGACGCCGTATTCAAGAAGAACCACGTCATAAGGCTCGCGATACTCATGCTTTTTCAGCTCTCTAAGCTTAAATTGGCCCCGGCCTTCGGGTCGTTCGCCAATATGTTCCAGTACGGTCCGGCCATCTTCCTTTCGGCCTTTTCGCAGGGCCTCTCCATCGGATGCAGGAAGGCGCTTAATAAAAAGAGGAGAAAAGATGCCAAAGACGAGGCTCAAAGTCCTCTGCATAGTCTCGATAATGCCGCCTTACCAGGGCGGGGCCGCAGTGGACTACGGCATAATCCTTGAGCGCCTCGGGGCGGGTTTCAACAGGGATTTTGATATCCGTGTACTGACCGAGCGCGGGTGCTCCAAAGAGGCAGAAGGGGTCATCTACGACGACAGCCTCTTGAACTATGACTCGGCCCCGACAAAAAAGCGCGCTCGCCAGGCGCTTAATTATCTCAAGATCATCCGGGAGGTGCTGTTTTCAGGGTCGAACGTCGTCCACATACACGCGAGATACGTATACGGCAGGTACATAGGGCGGCTCATCTGGCTTGCGTTGCTCTTGTCTCCCTCAAAGGTCGTCATCGACATAAGGGACAGGTTCTACGGGAACTTCGGCTTCGGACATAACTTCATATTCTGCTCGGACGATTTAAGGGAGTTTTACGGTTGGATAGAAAACGCCGTAGTTATTCAGGTGCCGCTTGCGCTTAAGCCCCTCAGGTCCGCGGTCGAGCCCGCGCGCAAGCTTGCGTACTTCGGTACGATCGCGGCGAACAAAGGCGTATTGGAATTGCTTGACGCTTATGTAGCGTACAGGAAGGCCTCAGAGACCCCGCTCGAACTCGACTTCTACGGGTTCAACGCGATGGGTGCGGTCTTCACTGATAGGGTTTCTCATATCGAAGGTGCCGCGTATCGCGGGTACCTGTTGCCAGGGGACGTGCCGGACCGGATACTCGAATACAAGGCCGTTGTGCTTCCCTCGGCCTCTGAAGGCATGCCGAGGGTCTGCCTTGAGGCGCTCTATGCCAGCCGAATGATCCTCTGCCACGAGTCTGTGAGGAGGTCTATACCGTGCATCCCCGAGGTCTTCACCTTCAGGGATGCCGCTAAAGAATTGCCCGGGCTCATCAAAAAAGCGGAGTCCGCGGATGCGGACTTCTCATACGGATACGATTTTACAAGGCACGACCCTGACGTCGTATGCGCGGAGCTTGCGGAGCTATACATGTGGATAGCTCCAGGGCGTAAGAGAAAAGCGGTGACTACTTGAATCGAGGCGGTCTTTTTCGCTTAAAACGGAGGCCATGATGCTGATTTCCATTGTGCTGTCATTCAGGAACGAGGAGGCGAACATCCCGGAGCTCGTAAGGAGGTTACAGAAGGCCCTTAAGGCGACCGGGTGCGCGTATGAGTTGATATTCGTCAACGACGCCTCGACGGACGGCTCGCAGAGGCTCCTCATGGAACTCAGGAAAAACGACGCCGCGATAAAGATAATCAACATGTCGAGGAGGTTCGGCTCGACCCCGTGCGTCCTCGCCGGGATGAGGCTTGCCAAGGGTGACGCGGTCATCTACATGGACACCGATCTCCAGGACCCGCCGGAGCTCATACCCGAGCTCGTCTCCAAATGGAAGGAAGGGGCCGACGTAGTATACACCACAAGGGTCGCGAGGGACGGGGAGAACCCCCTGAAGATGTGGATAACGAAGAAGGCGTACAGAGTGTTGAGGCTCTTCTCCGAAATAGACCTTCCGGTCGACTCCGGAGATTTTAAACTGCTCGACAGGAGGGTCGTGAAAGAGGTCCTGAAACTCAAGGAAAAAGACGCCTTCATGCGCGGGCTCGTCTCGTGGGTAGGGTTCAGGCAGGTACAGGTGTTCTATTCGAGGGAAAAGAGGTTCGCGGGTGACACACACTACCCGTTCTTCGGGCTCGGCCCGATAAGCGCGTTCACCTCAGGGCTCACGTCTTTCTCACTCGCGCCATTGAGCCTCTCGCTCATCATAGGATTCCTCGTATCAGTCGGCGCGTTCATGTACCTTGTTGCGATCATCGTAATGAAGTTCATGGACATGAACCTCCCTGGCTGGTCTGCGATAATGGCCACCATGCTCTTCCTCGGCGGCACACAGCTTTTTACCGTCGGCATACTCGGTATCTACATCGGACGCATATATAACGAGAACAAAAAAAGGCCCAACTACATAATCGAGAGCACGTCCGGGTTTGAACAAGCCAAAGACGCGGACCTGACAGACGACATGAGACTGCGGCTCTATCGCTGATGGGCAGATGGGGGTGTTAGGGTGGGCATAACAGGGGCGGCGCGTTTGCTTTAATAGGCGAAAAGGCGGAAGTGAATCAACGCGGGTGATGAAATCCATGAGCAATCCAATAGACAAAGTACCGGCGAACGACAAAAAGGGCTGGGATGAAACAGCGGAGCGCACTCTCCCATTCGCAAAATGCCGGTCGCTTTCCATATCTGCCGCCCTTTATCTCGCCTTAGCGTCGCCTTTCCTGTTACAGCTCCCGATGCACGAGGAGGTAATACACATCAGGGACACCGCGAGCTGGGGAAGGGCGCTCGCCTACTATTGCCACCCGCCGCTGTACGCGCTACTGGGGAAAGCCGCACGGACCCTGTTGGGAGACAGTTTTCTCTCGCTCTATTTCCTGGGGGCCGCTTCCGCGGTCTTAAGCCTCTTTTTTCTCTGGAGGATCATGAAGGCGCTTGATATGGGCGGGGTGGCGCCTTTTGCACTCGCGTTCATCGCCATTATGCCGCCCTTTGTCCACGGCTCGCTCCTCCTTGAGATGGAGCCGGTTGTGCTGACCCCGCTTCTATTAGTTGCTCTGCTCTACTACATAAGGGCGCCAACAAACAATAAAGACGCGGCCTTTTACCTCAAGGCAGGTTTCCTCGTGGGGCTCGCCATGTGGGCAAAATACTTTTTTACCCCGTTTCTCCTCGTTTTCTCAATATTTGCCTATGAGGCGTCAACAGGCGTCAATATCAAGAGGGCATTAAGGAACTCGGCCCTCACCCTGTTGTCAGCCCTTGTCACGTTCGTCCCGTTTTACCTCGCGTACGCCTATTTTTTCATAGACGGCCCCAACTCCTTCGAATTCATCGCCCTCAATAAAACTCAAGAAGGCGCGCCGCTATTTGCCTCAGGCGTGGCGTTCTTCTCGCCGCTTACGAAGATCATGGCGATGACGTTCTGGCTGAGCCCTTTTTTTGTAGCGCTATTCGTAATTGCCGCAATCAGTTCCGTTACGGGATGGAGGCGCGGCGGCGTGGAAAATCTCATCCTGATTCTCATAGCTTCAATATTCTTTTTTTATCTACTCCTGCACCCGTACCCCTTCGGAGAGCTTAAATATTTTTACCCCATATACCCGCTATCGGCCCTCTTTGTTTTTATTTTCCTCAGGCGCGAATTAATTGAGATGCGTTTCGCTCCGGCGTTGCTTGTCGTTGCCGTCTCAGCAGTCCTCTTTTATATGATTGCGGACGACCCCCTGTATGAAACGCTTTTGCGTTACAGGGCCCGCGATTATACGGGGCTCGCCTCTTATCTCCTTGTCTACACGGCGATGAACGCGGCGGTCTTTGCAATGGCTCGCCTTTTTTGCGGATGTCGCGCAGGAATGACGGCTCGAAGCACGCTTGTCGCGCTCTCCATCGCATCCTTCCTCTCTCTCTTTGCGTCACAGGCGACAGGTCAGTACCAGACAAGGGTCCAGTACGGCGAGACCGGCGCAAAAGAGACGATAGGGTTTGTAAGGGCGGCAATCCCGTCCTGGAACGCGGTAGTCATCCCCGGCGACATAATGTACTACACAGGGATGGAATTCAGTAAGACAGGGTCCCTGACGGCCCTTTCCAGCGATCTGAACAATTGGGACTGGATAATCGAGAGAAGGGTCAATTTTGCGAGGCTCGCACCTGATCAGGTGCGGAAGATCGACCTGGCCTTCGAGCCTGTGATGGATCTTGGTTCTTATCAGATATACAGAAAGAGGTAAGGCGGCCGGCGTTCTTTTTGGCGAATTCGGCATTGGAGGAGAGGCAAGTGGCTAAAGGGGTAAGAGAGGCGAGCCAACAGGCGACTGGAGCGCTTGGAGACAGCGTGGCGGGCCGCTTCCAAGGTACGCTGTTTTATCCCCTGACGGGTGCTTCCCGCGCAAACCCCAGGTTCGCTCTTACCCTAGTCTTCATAGCCTCAGCTTTCGTTATGTCGAACGACAATGCGCTGAAGTTGGGCTCGATAAGCGCCGCATCCCTCACTTCCGTTGCCATGCTCGCGGTATCCATCGTCGAGGCGCTCGCAAAAGGCTCGTTCGACCCCAAGCCCCATCCGCTGCAGGCGCCTTTGTTTCTCATATTCATATGGGCGTCCATCTCCCTAATGCTATCGAGCCTCATCCCCGGGAAGGCCTTCCCGGCTGAGACCTACGCACTGCCCTGGGCCGTCGGCATCAACTCCCCGGAGTACAGGGGGTTTTCGTTCCTCATAAGGCTCTTCCTTTCGATATTCGCAATCGACTTCGTCATATCGGCCCTGAGCGACAGGAAGAGGATCGCTACCGCCATCAACTTTGCCATACTGCTCCATGCAACGGCCGTCTGCTTCGGGCTGTTGCAGTTCATCTTATATGCGGCCGCGGGCGTAAGGCTTGGGAGCGTGATCACAGTCCCTTTTTTGAGGATAGGAGGATACGTCGGAGAGCCGCAGACCTACGGCCTCCTGCTCGTTACGATGACATTTCCGGTTATCGGCGCGATACGGTACGGCTACGAGGGTTGCCGATACTCCAAGCGGACGCTAAAGCTCATACTCTCGCTTACGGCCATCGCGCTCGCCCTTACTTTTTCGGTATCGATGATATTGAGCGTTCTTTCAGCCCTCCTGATATTCAGAAAAGGCGTCAAGGGGAGGACGCTCGTCAAGGCCGCTCTTTTCACAGGTGTCATCATATACTCGTTCCATGAGTTCGTAAGCTCGGCGATAACCGGCAAGCTCATCAGCGAGGCGCTTACCATTAACAGCAGGACCCTTACCTGGAAGATAGGCATGGAGATGATAGCGGACAACCTGGTTACAGGCGTTGGCATAGGCCAATCGCCTCTGCTTACAAAGGCCGTATCAGGGTCCATAAACTTAAACTTCGATTCGCTTGACTTCGAGGCCTTCAGGGTGGCGATACTCAACTCGTACATCGAGTGGACCGCCGAGACAGGCGTCATAGGGCTCGCGCTCCTCGTCTTCGCCGGATCAAGGATTTATTCTCTCGGAAAGGGAATGTCCTCGAAAGAGTCGGATTTCGTCAGGTTCTCATTCGGCGGCTCGCTCGTTGCGCTTGCGATCTCGGCCAATTCCTACGGGTCGATATTCTACATCGGATGCTTCAATCTTCTCATAGCCATGTATGTGGCTGGCATGATGGCCTTCAAAAATGGCAAATCTTAGTTTAATATTTTACTTTACATTTTAATAAAGGATGCTATAATCGACTTAATTGAAATTCAATGTTAAGCCGGGTGGGTCTCTCAACTACCCCCGGCGCTCGATCTCCCTGAAACTCCCCGACTCACACCTTCGACCTTCATCTGAGCCTTAAAGCCAACCACCTGGAAAACACAACTTTGTCCCCTGGGACAGACGTCTGTTTTTTTTGCACAGCCGTCTCACCCGTCCATTGGCGTTAATCAAAGCCGTATCCGGGGGCGCATTGCACAGATATTCGTTTATCTCAAGATCGATCGCGCTGTCGCTCGGCTCATATGCGCAGTCTCTCCTGCACAGGGCATACGAGCGGCTCATGCCGGTCGCCGCTATGAACGGCGATCTCCTTATCGTCCAGCTCGGACAGATAGGCGATTTTGTGCTCACCATTCGCCTCATAGAGGCCCTCAAGAAAAAACACGGAGACTCCATACGCGTCTCAGTCCTCATCGATTCGATAAACTCAAACCTCGCCCGAACTTGCGAGGGGATAGAGAATACATACGTCTACGACTCCGAAAAATACTCCAGGTCTCAAAAAAGAACGGCCTTTCCGGCAAGGGCGCTTTCCGGCAATGCATTCAATTGCGCGCTCTGGCTACGTGGCGACATGCGGACATTCAGGTGGCTTGTCGCCGGCAGGGTGCCTGTAAGGAGTGTCGCCGTCTTCCCGAACCCCATGAGGTCTTCCTGGATGTCCCTGATCGGGCGTCCAGGCAAGGCGCCTGTAAATGGAGCCGGAGGGCCCATCGGCAAAATTCGGATAGGCATGAACAAGCGCGGTAATGGAAAGACATACCCGCACTTCGTTAACTCGCTCATGGAGTCAGGAGGGATCGATGGGCATGAAGTGGAAGGACAGGCACTCTCTCCAAAGGCGGCCCTGAAAGACCGGGCAACGGGAGAGCGGCATGACGACAGGGTATTCATCCATATCGGCTCAGGAGGGGAGCTCCGGAGATGGCCTGAGGAGAGGTTCGCCGAAGTATCCAAAAGGCTCCTTGAACTCGACGGAAAGTTGAGCATTACCCTTATCGGGGCAAAGTCGGATTACGAAAGGGCGGGAAGGGTCTTGGCGCGCATCAAGCACCCAGCAGGGCGCGTGGTAAACGGCTGCGGGGCCTTCGAGATAGCCGGACTGAAGGCGGTCTTTGAGAAAGGCTCCCTTTTCATAGGTCTTGACAGCGGACCGATGCACATCGCGGCCTTTGCGGGCATCCCCGTGGTGGCGCTCATGGGGCCGCAGTCGCCGGAGGTCTTCGGGCCGAGATCAGCCGGCCGCGAAAGGGTCGTATACAAGGCATATCCCTGCTCCCCGTGCTGGCAATTCGCATGCGTGCACAATACTGGAGGAGGCGCGGGCAGGTGCATTTCCGACATAACCGCTGAAGAGGTCTTCATTGAGGCGAAGTCGCTGCTTAAGGGAGGGACGTCGATTGAAGAGGATACTGCTACTTTATAATGTCTATTCCGATGAGCTCGGGTCGAGCAGGCCGCCGCTAGGCACCGGCTATCTCGCCGAGGCGCTGAGTGAGGGGAGTGTCGATTACGATGTGATCGACATGAAGCTCGGCTACTCGGAAGACGACGTGATCGAGAGGGTAAGGAAAGGCGGCTACGACTGCGTCGGGACAACCGTATACACCGTGGGGCACAAGAGGTTCTTCGGCCTCCTCGGCGCGATCAAGGACGCTTGCCCCGGTGTCGCGACCATCGCGGGCGGCCCTCATGTGACGATTCTCGGCGCTAAGATACTTGAAGAATATCCGAAGGTCGATATCGCGTTCACCGGAGAGGCCGAGCGCTCGCTCGTCCGTTACCTCAAGGGCGAGGAGCCGTCCTCCATACCCGGCGTCGTGCACAGGGACGGGGCTAAGGGCGTATGCGCTAACCCTTTAGAGAGGCCCGGCGACCTCGACGCCATAGGCTGGCCACGGTATGAAAAATTCGAGCTTCATAAATACGCGAACGAGATGGGCGTTATCACGTCCCGCGGGTGCCCGTACTCGTGCATATTCTGCTCGGTCGGGCTCACGCTCGGAAAAGAGATAAGGACGAGGTCGATAGAGGGCATAGGCTCTGAGCTCGAATTCTGGTACGCGAAGGGCACGCGCATATTCAACTTCCTCGACGACAACTTTACCTTTTATAGAGAACGGGTATTCGCCCTCTGCGACGAGATAGAGAAGCGGGGGCTCAAGGGCATCACCTTGAGGGCGTCTAACGGCATAAGGGCCGATAAGATCGAGCGGGAGATGCTTGTGCGCATGAAGGAGGCCGGCTTCAAGAGCTTCGGCATTGGCGTTGAGGCCGGTAATGACAAGGTCCTTAAGACCCTCAAAAAGGGCGAGACGATGGCGGAGATAGAGTCGGCGATAAAGTTAAGCTGTGAGCTCGGGTTCGAGGTCTCGCTCTTTTTCGTATACGGCACTCCGGGGGAGACCGTCGAAGACATAGAAGACTCAATAAAAATAGCGCGGAAGTACCCGGTATTCAAGGCTGACTTTTACAACCTGATGCCCTTTCCGGGGACCGCGCTCTGGGACTGGGTTGAGGGAAAAAAGGCTTGGACCGCCGACCCGCTCGAACTCCTTGACAGCATGGACAAGAACTTGCGGTTCTCCAAGAAAACAGGCAAACCTTTCTTCACTACCCCCGAGCTATCCCTTGAGGACAGGGAGGCGCTCGCGAAAAGGCTCCGAGACGTTACGCTGAATATCCAGAAAAAAGGGATAGAGAGGGTCTTTGAGAGGTACGGATTACTTAAGTACCCGCTCTCGTATATCGGCTCCACGATGGCCTTCCAGAGGCTCTTCTTCAATAACAACACCTTGAGGAAGCTATCCGACAAGGTCCGTTTCAGGGGAGGGACACGATGAAGGTGCTTTTCCTTAACCCGCCGTTCCTGCCGATGTACTCAAGGTTCTCGCGCTCGCCGGCCGTTACGAGGAGCGGGACGATCTATTATCCGATATGGCACGCCTATGCCGCCGGGTTGCTCGAGGACAGAGGGCATACGGTGAAGATAGTAGACGCCCCAGCCGAAGGGCTCACAAGGGGCGAGACATTGAAGGCGATAAACGTCTTTTCCCCGGCAATAGCCGTCGTCTACACTGGAACGCCGAGCATCTACAACGACTGCTCTGTCGCCGGAGAGATAAAAGACCTCCTGCCGTCGTGCTTTGTCGTGTTGACAGGCCCTCATGTCTCGGCGCTGCCGGAGGAATCTCTCTCCCTCGACAGGCGCATCAATGCGGTAGCAAGGGGCGAGTACGACTTAACCATAGCCGAGCTCGCGGATAGGCTCATGGAAAATGGAGGCCTTGACAGCGTCAACGGCCTCACATACAGGGCCGGAGAAACGATAATATCAAACCCGGAACGGGCCTTTATCGAAGACCTCGACTCCCTGCCGTTCGTATCAAAGGTCTACAAAAAACACCTGAACATCAGGAACTACTTCTACGCCCACTGCAGGTATCCGGTCGTGTCCATCTTTACTTCACGAGGGTGCAACGCGCGATGCTCGTACTGCGTATACCCCGAGAAGATGTTCGGGAGGAGGCAGAGGCAGAGATCCCCGGAAAGCATCGTCTCCGAGTTTGAGTATATAGAGCGCGAGCTCCCGGGGGTGAGGGAGGTCCTGATAGACGACGACACGTTCTCGTTCAATGAAAGGCATACGATCGAGTTCTCCGAGCTGATGATAAAAAGGGGCGTAAAGGTCCCCTGGACCGTGGAGTGCCGTGCCAATCTGAGTCTTGAAACGATGCGGGCAATGAAGCGGGCCGGTTGCAGGCTCATCGTAGTCGGTTTCGAGTCGGCGGACGACGGGATATTAAGGAATATAAAAAAAGGACTTACAGTTGAGCGCATGAGGGCCTTTGTCAAGGACGCGAGGAAGGCGGGCGTTATGCTCCATTCCTGCTTCATGGCCGGGAACCCCGGTGAGACGAAAGACACGCTTCTTAAGTCGCTTGCGTTCGCGAGAGAAATAAACGCCGATACCTGTCAGTTCTTTCCATTGATGGTTTATCCGGGGACAGAGACTTACGAGTGGGCAAGGAGGAACGGCTACCTTGAGACTACGGATTTCAGCAATTGGCTCACCATTGACGGCCTCCATAATTGCGTCGTTTCCACACCAGCGCTTTCGTCAAAAGACCTGGTCAGGTTCTGCGGACGCGCCCGCAGGGAATACTACCTGGGGCCCAGGTACCTTGCGCGTAAGCTCCTCAGGGTCTTAAGATCGCCTGAGGAGATGAAAAAGACCGTCAAATCCGCCCGCGTATTCGCAAAATACCTTTTGAGGGAGGGCTGACGAATATGCTTGAGGTCGTTTTCTGGGCGGGGCTCGCGACGATCGCGTATACGTATGCGATCTACCCGCTTGCGCTTTTTCTTCTTGCGCGGCTCGTGACCGAGCGCAAAGCCCATGAAAAAGGAGCGGCTCGCGCCTTGCCTGCCGCTACACTCGTCATCGCGGCGTACAACGAAGAGGCTGTAATAGCGAAAAAAATAGAGAACTCTCTCTCGCTAGACTACCCGCAAGAGCTCCTTACCGTCATCGTCGCCTCTGACGGATCATGCGACTCGACCAATGGCATTGTGAGCGGGTACGCCGGCAGGTTCGGGAATGTCCGTCTCTTGAGCCTGCCGAGGTCAGGGAAGGGCAGCGCGATAAACGCCGCGATGCGCGAGGCGGCATCCGACATCGCGGTCTTTACCGACGCCAACACCGAGCTTGAAAGAGGCGCGCTCAAAAGGCTCTCCCGACGATTTCTCGACCCGGATGTAGGGTGCGTCTCCGGGAGGCTCGTATACAGGAACCCGTCGGGAAATATAAGCGGCAGGGGCGAGGGTGCGTACTGGAGGTACGAGGCGATGCTTAAGAGGTTTGAATCGAGGATCGGGTATGTAGCCGGGGCGAACGGCGCGATATACGCCATTCGTAGAGAGCTCTTCGAGCCGCTTAAGAAGTCCGCGATAAACGACGATTTCACCATCTCGATGAAGGTCGTGGAAAAAGGCTGGCTGTCGATATACGAGGAAGAGGCGCTGGCCTATGAGGACGTCGCGGAAGACGCCGGGGGGGAGTTCATGAGGCACGTGAGGGACGGGGCCGGCCACTATATCGCGATGCTCCATCTGCTGGCGCTCCTCAATCCGGCGCTCGGCGCGCGCTCGTTTATATACTGGTCGCACAGGGTGCTCAGGTGGGCGGTCCCGTTCATAATGGTCGCGCTGATATTCCTCAACATGCGCCTGCTCGATGACGCCTTATTCGAGACGCTTTTTTATATCCAGGTAATTTTCTATTCTACGGCCCTCCTGGGGCTCGCGGCGTCAAGGGCAAGGAGGCTCCCCTTTTTTGTCTACATACCTTTTTATCTATGCAACCTGAACCTCGCGCTCCTCATAGGCTTTATAAAGGCGGTCCTTGGCGCGCAGAAACCGGCGTGGGAAAAGGCAGGCAGGGCCTGATGGCTGGGGATTATAAATATCAAGGCATAAGAGGTGCCAAATGATGGATACCGCGCTTGTGTTGACGGGCTTTTTTGTCGGAGCGGCTGGAGCGGCTTTTGTAAGCGCATCGGGTAGAAGACTCGCCATGTATGACGAGCCCTCCGAAAGGAGCTCTCATACCATGCCAACGCCGAGGGGTGGCGGCATAGGGATCGTTCTCGCCTTTTTAATCGTCGGCGTATCAGTCACCGGAGCGTTTTTTGAGACCATCATCGGCTTCGGCATGGGGTTGCTCGGTTTCATCGAGGACTCGTTCAGCCTCTCTGCGTCCTTGAGGCTCGCCTTCGAACTCCTGCTGTCCGCCGTCGTCGTACTGCCTTACATGGAGTTGAGCGTCTACGGCGCGGCTTTGTTTGTCTTCTGGACGATATTCATGGCCGCGACAGCGAACTTCTATAACTTTATGGACGGGATAAACGGCATTGCCGGGCTCACCGGGGCAACGGCCTTCACGCTCCTCTCGGTCTTTTCATTCCTCACCGGCGCTGACCATGCCATAAGCATCCTCTCCCTCTCAATCGCCGCGGCCTGCATCGGGTTCCTGCCGTTCAACGTGCCCAGGGCGCGGACGTTCATGGGCGACGCGGGCTCCATGTTCCTCGGTTTTCTCTTCGCCCTCTTCGCGTTCAGGCTGACAAACGGCCTCAACGACCTTATCTGCATGGGGATGTTCTTGAGCCTTTTCTACGCGGATGCGATTGTGACCCTGTACCTGCGTTTCAGGATGGGAGAGCGCATAGCGTCGGCTCACAGGAGCCATCTTTACCAGTATCTCGCTAACGAGCTCGGGTATCCGCACTGGGCCGTCTCGCTCATCTATTGCATACTCCAGATACTTATAGGCGCGGCCTCGCTCGCCGCGTATTACGGAGGCATATTATGGCAGGGCTTCGTTGCCGTCGCCTTCTCTTTTGCATTCATTGCGGCTTACAGGTCGATAAAGGGACTAAGGCCGAAGGCGGACTGGCCCCCGCGGACGATAGCGGAAAAGTGCGAGAGTTGACTTAAACGCCGCGATGAAATGACAACGGACGACTCCATGACAGGACGCCCCTCGATCTCTTCTCGAAAGCTCACCCGGACAAAAAAAACACGGAACGGGAGAGTATGTACGGATTCATATCAAAGCTCATGTACCCTACTTATTTCAAGAGGTACGCGTTCTTCTTTATTTCCGACATCATCGTGATCTCGGCGTCCCTGTACCTCGCGTTCCTCCTGAGGTTCGATCTCAATCTCCTTGAGGCGCAGAAGGCGCTCATATACGGCGTACTCCCGCTCTTCATCACGATAAAGCTCGCCGTATTCACGACGTTCAACCTCTGCAGGGTCACATGGAAGTACGTCGGGCTTAAGGACCTCGTGAACATGACAGGCGCCATCATAGTCTCGGAATCCCTCCTCGTCCTCTTCGTGTACCTTCCTACGCCGGGAGATGGCTTACTGTCGATGCTCAGCGTGGACGGGGTCCGCTTCTACGGGTTCCCGAGGTCGGTCTTTATCATAGACGCCGCCAACACGCTCATACTCCTCTTCCTGCTCCGGATATCCAAGAGGCTTTATCTCGAGGTCTTAAAGAAAAACGGGGCCACCGGAGGCGGCATGAGAACAATCGTCGTCGGCGCCGGGAACGCTGGTGAAATGATTATAAGAGACATGTCGCGGCAGGGCTTCGCTGGCTTTAACCCCATAGGGCTCCTCGATGATGACAAGAACAAGACCGGCACATACATGCACGGCGTAAAGGTCCTGGGCGCCATCGACACGCTCAGGCCGATGGTGCTCCGAAAGGGGATAGAGGCGGTGATAATAGCCATCCCGTCGCTGAACCAGAAGGTGCTCCGCGCCATCTATACCGTGGCTACGGAGGCCGGGGTCAAGACTATAAAGATAGTGCCTCGCATATACGACTTTACAAGCCCCGAGGTGAACCTTAAAAACCTCGAATCGATCCGCATAGAGGATTTGATCGGCAGACAATCGGTCGAGGTCGATTACGCCTCGATAAACGAGTTCCTTAAGGGCAAGAACATCCTCATAACCGGCGCCGGCGGCTCCATCGGGTCTGAAATAACCGTGCAGGTCCTCTCGTCCGCTCCGGGAAGGGTAGCGCTCCTCGATATAGACGAAACCGAACTGCATAACATGGAGATGAGGTTGAAGCGCATGTTCCCGCGGCATTTCAGCAAGGACGCTTCGAGAGGCGCCGAAAAGGTCTCGTTCATAGTCGCGGACATAAGGGACTCGCAGAGGCTTAACGAGGTCTTTGACGCAGTCAGGCCCGACATAGTCTTCCACGCCGCCGCCTACAAGCACGTTCCGATGATGGAGCATAACCCGACGGAGGCGGTAAAGGTGAACATATTCGGGGCGCACGCGGTGGCGCTCGCCGCGGTTTCGAGCGGGGCGCGAAAATTCGTCATGATATCCACTGACAAGGCCGTGATGCCCACAAGCGTCATGGGCGCTACAAAACGGATGTCGGAGAACGTCTGCAGGGCCATGAATTGCGCAGGAGGGACCGAGTTCGTCTCGGTGAGGTTCGGCAACGTCCTCGGTAGTCGAGGGAGCGTACTGCCGCTCTTCATGGAACAGCTGAAGAACGGGGGCCCGCTCACTGTCACGCACCGAGAGATGAAGAGATACTTCATGACCATACCCGAGGCCGTCTCGCTCGTCCTCCAGGCGTCGGTCATAGGCAGGGGCGGAGAGGTCCTCGTCCTCGACATGGGCGAGCCTGTCAGGATCGTTGATCTCGCCGAGGAGCTCATACGCATAAACGGTCTTGTGCCACACAAGGACATAGACATCGAGTTCATCGACCCGAGGCCGGGAGAGAAACTCTTCGAGGAGATACTCACGGCCGAGGAGGGCACCACCGCGAGCCTCCACAGGCAGATTTTCGTTGCGAAGAACAGCGACAGGTTCACGGTTGAGGAGATTAGGATAATATTGGGTGAGTTCGACGCGCTTATCCACGCGCGGCCGAAGCCTGAGGCCGTAAAAGACCTTTTGAAAAAGTACGTAAGGCACTTCGAAGAACCGCGCTTGGAGACAGCGGCCGTTGCTCCAAGAGAGACGAGGAAAGATGAGAGGCCGTCAGTCATGGTGCAGGAAAAGGAAGCCCTCGCATGAGCGCGACGAGTACGCAAAAAGAGGCAGGGGTCATGGCTTACCTGCTGATAATCTGGAAGTGGCGGATGTACGTGGCGCTCTTTTTCGCGGCAGGGACGATCTTCTCCGCAATTGGCACCTTTTTCATGACCGACATTTACAGGGCCTCCGCCGTAATAACCCCGGCGGCCGGCAGGGAGACTGGCGGGGGAGAGATGTCGATGGTCGCACAGCAACTTGGCGGGATATCAGGCATAACTTTTCCGGCGTCCCGTCCGTCTTCCGAGATAATAGGCCTCCTCAACTCAAACATACTGAGAGAAAAGGTCATAGAGACGCATAACCTCCTGCCTCTCCTATTCAGCGATAACTGGGACGCTGAGATGAAAGGCTGGAAGCAAGTACCAGACAACGGATTGACCGGGCGGATTAAACGGCTTTTCATAGCCAGCCCGGCTGAGGCCTACGGCGGAAGTAACAGAGGCCCCTCGCTATGGGACGGGCTCCGTGAACTCGATAACATCGTGAAGGTATCGGCGAGCGCCAAAGACAACACGATTGCCATATACGCAGAGCACCGGGACCCGGCCTTTGCCTCAAGGGTTATCGAGATACTGCTCTCTACCCTCAATCTGCACATGTCGGGCGAGGCGAAGCGGGTCGCCCAGACGAACAAGCGGTACCTCGTTGAACAGCTTGGGGCCGCGAACGACCCGTTTATCAGGCAAAAGATATATAACCTCATCGCACAGCAGATAGAAGTCTATATGATGTCCGAGGTCAAGGAGAACTTCGCCTTCAAGGTCATAGACCCTCCAAGGGTCCCGGACAGGCGCGTGAGGCCGGGAAAGGCGCGTATCGTAGAGGCCGGCGCGGCCTTGTCGCTCCTCGCCGGAGTATTGGCGGCGCTTGTCCTTGAGTTCGCCTCGCTTCTTATGGCGAGTCAAAAGGCGGCGGCAGGGGACGGGGCAACATCGGAATTAGCCGTTGACGAGGAGACCGGGAGCGACTGAAGGCGTAAACAAGAACAAAAAAGGCCGGACGCAACGACACCCGCGAGAAGGTACAAGGGGGAAGCGCGACATGCAAGTGATATTAAGGGCGATTATCATTCTAACAGGCGTTTTTATACTGAACAGCCGCTCTATCGCCGACGACAAGTGCGGCGCGCTCAAGTCCGGGGGCGCCCCGCTTGAGATACTGGTAAAGGCAGGGTGCGGGCCAGATGGCGGAGAGTCTCTCGTAAAGGCAGACTCGTCAAATGAGGCGAAGGCGTCGCCCGCGACATCAGCGCCGCCTCCAGCGAGTGCTCCGGTCTCTCTCTTCGAGAGATATCTTTCGGCCTCGTCACCGGCTGAGCCCGCGATAACGCTCAAGCCTTTCGGCTACGACCTCTTCAGCGGCCCGACGCTAATCCCGCCCTCGGACCTCCCTGTCTCATCAGATTACATAATCGGCCCGGGCGACGAGATAACGGTCCTCCTCTGGGGGAGGGTCAACGGAGAACACACGCTCATCGTCACGCGGGAGGGGACTATCCTCTTTCCCAATATAGGGCCGCTTAACGTGGCCGGAATGACGTTCGACGAGATGAAAAGGTTTTTGTCGAGGCAGTCCGCTAACATCATCGGGACTGACATAAGCGTAACAGCGGGGAGGCTCCGCTCCATACAGGTATTTGTGCTTGGCGAGGTCAAAAAACCCGGCACTTATTCATTGAGCGCCATGTCGACGATCACTAACGCGCTCCTCGCTTCAGGCGGGCCTACTGAGATAGGGTCGCTAAGAAAGACCGAGCTCAAGCGCGGCGGAAAGACGGTCGCACGGATGGACTTTTATGATCTCCTTCTCTCCGGCGACAGGTCGAGGGATTCGAGGCTCTCAAATGGCGACGTCGTTTTCGTGCCGACTGTCGGGCCGCTCGCGGCCATCGCCGGCAACGTCAGGAGGCCATCCGTCTACGAGCTTGGTGAAAAGGCGGACCTTGAAACGCTCATTGAGCTCTCAGGCGGCATAATCCCCACGGCGTACACTCAGAAGGTGCAGGTCGAGAGGGTCGAGGGGAACGTCCGGAGGGTCGTCGTGGATGTCAACGCCTCGGAGGGCCGTCAATTTGATTTCAAGCTCCAGGACGCAGACCTCGTCAAGGTCCTCTCCATTGTGGAAAATGATACGAACGCCGTCTACGCAGAGGGCAGTCTCAAGCGTCCGGGCAAGTACGAGCTCAAACCCTCGATGACGCTTAAAGATGTCATTAAGGATTTATCAGACCTCCTCGATGAGACCTACCTCGACTACGGCGTAGTAAAAAGGCCCGTGAGCCCGGGCGGCGAGACAGCCCTCCTGCCGTTCAGCCTAAGGGAGCTTTTCAAGGGTTCGGGTGAAGCCGATATCGCGTTAAAGCCGAGAGATACAATCGTCGTATACTCCAGGTGGGAGTTCATGGAAAGACCGCGCGTCACTATCGCGGGCGAGGTAAGAAGGCCGGGGACGTTCGACCTTGAAGACAACTTAACCGTCAAAGACCTTGTGAAAAAGGCCGGAGACCTGACCGGGAACGCCTTTCTTAAAGACGCCGAGCTCTACAGGACTGACAAAGACACGAAAGACGTCAGGCTCCTTAAGTTTAACCTCTCGAAGGCGCTTGCCGGAGAGCCATCCGATAATTTAAAGCTTGTAGTCTCCGACAGGGTAGTAGTTCATTCGGTATGGGAGACGCAGTTTAAGCCTTACGCGACGATAAACGGCGAGGTCACGAACCCCGGAAAGTACCAGTATGCGGTCAACATGGAGATAAGCGACCTCATCTTCGCTGGAGGCGGTCTCCTCGGGTCGGCCTACCTGGATGAGGCCGAGCTCACCTCCCACGTAGTTGTCAAGGGGGAGGTCTCTGCAATAAGCGTCAGAAAGGTGAGCCTGAAGGATATACTCACCAATGGGCCGGATAACGCGCCTCTGCTGCCTTTTGACAGCCTCTTCGTCAAAAAGATACCAGACTGGGGCGCTGACAGGTCCGTTACGGTCTCCGGCGAGGTCAGGTTCCCCGGAAAGTACCCCATAAACAAGGGCGAGCCTCTAAGCTCGGTCATAGAGAGGGCCGGCGGCTTCACTGAAAAGGCGTACCTGAAAGGCGCGGTCTTCACGCGAGAGTCGGTAAGGGCCGTTCAGCAGGAAAGGCTCGATGAATACACGCGGAGGCTTGAGGCGGAGCTCTTATCGAGTTCAGCGTCCAAAGCCGAAAAATCGCTCTCAGCAGAGACTTCAATGCAAAATGACCTTGCGACCGAAAAGAAAAGGGCCTTCGTCAATTTAATAAGAGATGCTAAACCAAGGGGCAGGGTGGTTGTGAAACTCGCTTCCCTTGATAGGCTTAAAGGTTCTCCCCACGACCTCGCGCTCGAATCCCTCGACACCCTCTACGTCCCCGAGAGGTCCGCTGTCGTAAACGTCTCCGGCTCTGTCGTCAACCCGGCCTCTTTCATCTACGAGCCCGGGAGCGGGATAACAGAATACGTCGGAAAGGCAGGCGGCGCGAGAAGAGCCGCCGACATTGACAGGCTCTATGTGATCAAGGCCGACGGCTCTTCTGTAACGCCATACTTCGGGTCATTCGACTTCGAGTGGAACTCCGCGTCCCACACATGGGACGCTTTCTCTTTTACCTCAAGGCTTGACCCCGGCGATACCATCGTAGTGCCGGAGGAGATAGAAAGCATAGCCTGGATGAGCGAGATCAAAGACCTTACACAGATACTCTACCAGATAGCCGTAACCGCCGGCGTCATTATCGTCGCCTTCTGATTGCGGCGTGGGAGTGCGTGGGGCGCGATATGGAAGGATAACTACCGCGTGCGATGTTTAAGATATGACCCGGTGAAGGGGAAGAGGAGGGGGAGCGGAATTGATATTAAAAAGAAACGCAATTTTTGCGCCCCTCGCCCTGTTTATCGTCCTCCTTGCCTCACGCATTTGCGTAGCCGGCATGGGGCATATAAACATCCCGATTGGAAGCCAGGCATACAGTGATATTGAGACGCTTGAATCATACGGGCTCGTAACGACCGCATTCCTTGCCTCAAAGCCGTTCACCTATAAAGAGGCCGCGCGTCTAACCATTGAGGCGAAGTCCAGGTGGGATAGGCTCGACGCGGCTGAGCGGTCGCGCCTTGTATCCGCTCCTATCGCAATGGGAAGGCTCGAAGCGGTTCTTGAAAACCTTATGCCGCGTAAAGACTCCATGTCAGTGAAGCCCATCGCAAACCCGTATGTGAAGTATTACTACCTCTCCAGCGGCGCCATTGTCACGCCGGATATGGCAAGGGGCGGGGACACTTTTAAGGATGGCGCGAACGCGAGGGCCGGCCTCGATCTTATGGCAGGCTCTGATTATCTGTCTTTCAATCTCTCCCCTGAGTACAGGCTCTCGAATGATTCATCCGCTGTTGAGGCAAGGTCGGCCTATATCGTCGGAAGCCTGTATAATATCGAAGTAGTGGCGGGGAGGGACCCGATGTGGTGGGGGTCCTCCTTTCACGGCTCGCTCATTATGAGCGACAACGCGGAGCCTTTCGAGTCCGTCAGGATCACTTCAGAGATGCCCTTCATCCTCCCCTGGGTCTTAAAACGCATCGGCCTCATAAAACCCACCGTATTCCTCGCTCGCCTCGAAGAGGAGAGGGATTATCCACGCGCCTCCCTCCTCGGCATGAGGCTGGACTTACGGCCCGCGCCGGCCTTTCAGCTTGGGTTCAGCAGGGTGTTTATGTTTGGAGGCGACGGCAGAAGGGGCCTGAGCTTAAGCGAATGGGGACAGGTCTTCATCGTCTCCGACAGCGTCGACCACGGGGATTCGCCAATTAACGGAAACCAGCTCGCCTCCATCGACGCCTCTTTTATATATTTAAATAAAGCCAAATACCTGCCCTTCACCACAATGAAGCTCTATACCGAATGGGGTTTCGAGGACTCCTCTGGCGATACAAAAACGCCTACCGGACAGGCGTCGCTACTCGGGGTGTTTTTCAAGGGGCTAGCAATTGACGGCCTCGACCTGAGGTTAGAGTGGGCCGACACAGCGCATAGCGAAAGATACGGCCCGCTCTGGTACGAGCACGGGGTATATTATACCGGATACAGGTATAAGGGGAGAGAGATCGGCCACCACATGGGCGCAGACGCGCGCGACCTCTTTGCGCGGGCCGAGTATCGCGCCTCAGAGGGCGTGAGCTACGGCATTGAGTTCGACTACGAGCGCTCCGGCGTTCATGGGGAGGGCCCTGAGACCTCAAGATGGCTCGGCGCCGACATAACGCGGTCATTCGGCGGCCTATCGGTTAAGGGTGTCGCCGGCGTTACCAGCGGGGAAGAAGGAGGCGGCGCCGTTTTTGGCATCGAGGCCTCTTCTATTTTCTGAGGGATCAAAACGACGGAAGGTCAGGAACAAAAAAATATTGACATCAAAACCTTATTTTGAGAATATATTTGACTTAGTGTGGGCTGAGTGGGGCGCGGATTGAACCAGGAGATGCCAGCCCCCCGCTCTAACCACATGAAAATTTTACATAAAGCCCCCGTAGCTCAGATGGATAGAGCAGCAGATTCCTAATCTGTTTGTCGGACGTTCGAATCGTCTCGGGGGCACCAGTAAAATCAAAGGGTTACGGGCTTTAAGCCTGTAACCCTTTTTCTTTTGAAGGGTGTTTGTACAGCCTCTGTATAACCACTTCTTAGTTGCAGGCGACGTCCTTGTTAATAATCAATTTTTCTGATATAAATTGAGTGGATTTCATTTTTGCTTTTATCTTCCAGCTCAATTATAAAAATGCCCCCTCCCAGATACGCCAGAAACATACTGATATTTGTACCCCTCCTGCTCCTTGTCCTCTCATGGCTATATGCGGGGACCGAGGGGTATTTCAGCTCAACCCGGTTCTGCGTCTCCTGCCATTCCATGACCTATCCGGAAAGAGAGCTACGGGCCTCATCGCACTTCGGCCCGCTCGGTTTCGCGCCGGAGTGCGGGGACTGCCACCTGCCGCCAAGTTTTTTTGAGAGGGCGGCTACCCACGCCATCGACGGCGTAAAGGACGTCGTGAACGAGGTCAGGTATAATATCAAAACCGAGGAGGAGTTCGACCGATACAGGGCCGGGTTCGCGCACAAGGCACGGATAAGGCTTAAAAAGTGGGACAGCTCTCCATGTAGGACCTGCCACAGAAACCCGGTCCCTAAAAACGATTGGGCCAGGCCCTTCCATGAGGAGATGAAGGGAGGCAGGAAGACCTGCATCGACTGCCATCAGAACATCTTCCATAAGAGGGTCCCTGAGGAGGACCTTGACAGGGGTATCGCTGAGAATAGGATAGTGGAGAGATGATTTTTGGTGCGATGCGTGGCAACAGGCTTGGCGAGATGTAAAAATTCAATAAAATTGACCAGTTATGTGGCTAAGTTAACATCAATTATAATGGAGGTAGCATGTCAGTCGAGGCCTATGTCTTCATAGAGTGCGAGCACGCAAAGTCAAAGGAGGTCCTTGAAGGCCTCCTTAAGATCGCAGGCGTTGAGGTGGCCAGGATCGTCACAGGCCCTTACGATCTCATTGCCCTTGTCCAGGCCTCAAACTTCAAGATACTGGGTGATGTTGTTATAAGCAGGATACAGGCGGTGAACCATGTGAAGAGGACGCTTACGAACGTGATAATAGAGTAGGGGGGCTAACTAAAAAGCAACCCTAATTGAAGTACCCATCGAGCTGTGCGCTCATCTGCTTGACCGTTTCAGCCACCTCATGGAGGACCATATTGTCCACGCAGGCGGCCTTCATAATGTCCGAGTGTCGCGGTGATATGATCGTGCATTTCCCTGAACAGTCGTTGCCTTCCGATATTATCAGGTCCGCGAGATATACCATCGGCACGAGGGGTGAAGGCTTCCCTGTCTTTACTGTCGAGAGGTAGAGCTCCGGGTTGTGGTGGAACCTTATCGAATTAACGCAACTCTCGGGTAGTTTGCACCTGTCGGCGAACCACGAGCCGGCCTCCGGGTGCGCGGCCCCGAAAGTCTCCTCCTCAATTGACAGGAGGCCCATCGCGTCGCACACTAATACATCCAGGTACTGTCTTCCGAATATCTGATAGAGAATCGGCCTTCCTATATCGTGAAGGAGCCCGGCTAAAAACGCGCTGTCTTTGGCTACGCCACCGGACTTTTCGGCGAGTAGGACTGAGCCCATGGCCACTTCGAATGAGTGCCGCCAGAGGGATACTATGTCAGGGCGCCTTCCCTTGTCAAAGACGTCGAAGACCGCAGTCGATATCGCGAGCCCCTTTACCATCTCAAAGCCGAGTACGAGTATCGCCTGGGATATGGAGTTTATCTTCCTCGGGAAACCGTAGTACACGGAGTTAGATATCCCGACTACCCTTGCGGCTATCGACTGGTCGTGCTCGATCACGCGCTCAAGCTCGGACACAGAGGAGTTTGAGTCCTCGGTTACCTCGATAATCTTCTTTAAAATTGAGGGGATAGTAGAAATCTTTATGATCTCGTATATCCTGCTTAAGAGTTCTTCCCTTTTAGTGCTCATCGATTGTCCTGAATAAGACGTTATTTGGATAATTCCTTATCGACATTAATGCGTAAAACTTTACGAACACACTTGAGACAATGTCGCATAATGGATATTATGTCAAATTATACCCAGGGGAGATCCACGGTCTCAGCCACGAGCCTTTTATAGGATGTCTTCGTGTGACCTCTGGCCCCCCTATCCCCTCGGGTGCTTCGATTTGTGGAGGTTCTTGAGGCGTTCGTTTGTGATGTGGGTGTATATCTGGGTGGTGGATATGTCGGCGTGGCCGAGCATTGCTTGCACGAGCCGGAGGTCGGCGCCTCCCTCAAGGAGGTGTGTGGCGAAGGAATGCCGTATGATGTGAGGCTTGATCTTCTGCTTGTCAATCTTGGCATCAACAGCCGCTCTCTTTATGATGACCCAGAAGTTCTGGCGCGTCATGCGCGTGCCGCGTGCCGTCACAAAAAGGAATTTGTTCTGCCTCTTTTTGAGTATCACGGGCCGGGCCTCATCCATGTACCTTTTGAGCCAGATCAGCGCCGCCTCTCCCAGAGGCACGATCCGCTCCTTTGACCCCTTGCCGAACGCCGTAAGATAGCCGGCCTGAAGGTTCAAGTCGTTGAGTTTAAGCGTCACGAGCTCGGATACCCTGAGCCCCGTTGCGTAGAGCACTTCTATCATCGCCTTGTCCCTTGCCCCGAGGGGCTTATCCGTCTTCGGCGTCGAAAGGAGCTTCTCAACCTCTTCGAATTTAAGGAACTCAGGGAGCTTTTTAACGGCCTTGGGGATGTCGATGGCAATACACGGGGAGAGTTTTATATGCCCTTTTTTAACGAGGAACTTGTAAAAGGAACGCAGGGCGATGAGCCCTCTTGTGTAAGACCCGACCGAGAGCCCCGCCTCTTTCAGGCACTTTAGAAACCCTGAGATATCCTCAGGCGAGGCGGCTTCAAGGACCGCGCCTTTTTGAACGATATAGGCGTTGAACCGCAGGAGGTCCCGGCAGTATGAGGCCCTGGTGTTCTCGGCAAGGCCTTTTTCCACGACGATGTAGTCGAGGAAAGAGTCTATGAGCTCTTGCCCCTCCATGCGTTAAGCCCCTCCCCTGTCCTGTTGTGCGGTCAGCGCCTTGTGGAGGAGGTCGGCCATCTCCCGGAGCTTCTCCTTATAGAATATCTTCTGCCCGAAGATGTCCTTCACGTAGAATATGTCGGCAACGGCGTCTCCCTTGGTGGATATCTTGGCTATGTAGATATATAAGCCGAGGCGGGCTAATGTGCTCGTTATGTCGTAGAGGAGACCGATCCTGTTCTGCGCGTGCATGTCTATGACGGTGTAGGCGTCGGATACCTCGTTGTCGATCTCGACGGAGGTTCTAACCGTCGGCTTCGCCTTCTTGTCCAGTATCGAAGGTTTTCTCCTGCCGACGAGCGCGGCCACCTTCACCCTGCCTGTTATGACCTCCGAGAGGTCGTGCTCTATCTTCTTAAGCTTGGTCTCATCCGTAATGAGTTCGCCTGTGGCGCTCACCACCTGCAACACGTCGAGGACTATGCCGTTTTTGAGCGTATTGATCTGCGCGCCCAGTATGTTGACGGCGTTGGCGGCCATCACCCCTGTTATCATCGAAAAAAGCCCGTGCACGTCGTGCGTGCAGATGAGGACCTCCGTGTACTCTCTGAACGTGTCCTGGCGGATTGTCATCACATAGGGCCTGCCCGTAAAATCCCGGAGCGTCTTTATGTGCTCGGCGATAGTATCAGGGCGGTTCGAGAGGAAGTACCTCGGAGGGAGAAGCCCGAAGTATTCGTCCACGCAGTACCTGTCCACGCAATCCGGCTTCAACGCCTCAAAGACTCTCTCCTTTACAACGGCTATTTTTACAGCCGCGTCCTCTGGCTCGAACGTCCCGCGTTCAAGCACGGTAAGCACCTTGAAGTAGAGCTCCTGAAAGAGCGCGCCCTTCCACTGGCTCCAGACGTCCGGCCCAACTGCCCTGACGTCCGCGAACGTGAGGAGGTAGAGGAGGTTGAGCCTCTCCATGTCGCCTATCTTCTTTGCGAACTCTATTACGAGGTTCTCGTCGTGCAGGTCCCTGTACTGGGCGGTGTCCGCGAGGATGAGGTGGTTCCTGACGAGGAATTTTATGAGGTTCGTGTCGTCCTCCGCGAGATGGAGCCTCTCGCATATCGCGGGGACTATGTGGGCCCCCTTCTCGGCGTGCCCCTTGCCGTGCGCCTTTCCGATGTCATGGAAGAGGACTGCGAGGGTGAGTATCTCTGGGTTAGGAATCTCTTCGAAGATGGTCGACAGGAGCGAAAAATCCGTCTTGTACTGGCCGCGGAGCCTCTCAAGCTCCCGGACGGCAAAGAGCGTGTGCGCGTCGACCGTGTACACGTGATAGAGGTCGTGCTGTACGCGACAGCTTATATCCCCGAACTCGGGGATATATTTTTCGAGGAATTTGAGCCTCTGCATCTCAAGGAGGGTCCTGTAAACCTCCCTGTGCCTCAATATCTTCAGGAACGAATCTGATACGTCACGCGAGCGTCTGAACTCGTCCCCGGCGCCGTCGAGGTAATGCAGGACCGCGTCCTTCGTGGACTGGTGTATCTCCACGTTGAAGGCCTGCGAGTATTCGAATGCCTTTATGGCGACAGACGGGTCGTCGAAGGGCGCGCCCTTGTCTTTTAAAGCGAGCATCCCCTCGGCTATGCAGTAGTTTTTGTCTATGCGGACCTTCTTCTTCGGCCAGGAGAAGACCCTTTCGTCCCCGGTATGCAGTGAGCGAGAGAGGATGAGGTTCGAGTAATGGTTTACGTTCGAGGCGTCCTTGTAGTACTTCTGCATGAACTGCTCTACCGCGAGCGCCTTTTCATTCGACTCGAAACCGAGGAGAGAGGATATCCTCTCCTGGTGGTCGAAGGTGAGCTGGTCGTTCTTCCTCCCGGTGGCGAAGTGGAGTTCGTTCCTCACCCATAGGAGGCAGTCGAGCGAGGCGTCGAGCGTCTTTCTGTCATGGTCGGATATGAGGCTCGTCGAGAAAGGCTCCAGGAGCTTGCCGCTCCGGGCCTTCACGACCCACATCGCGGTGTGTAGGTCGCGCAGCCCCCCCTCCCCCTCTTTTACGTTCGGCTCGAGGATGTAGACCGAGCCGCCGTATCTCTCGTGCCTCTGCCTCGTCTCCTCGACCTTGTCCCTTACGAAATCCCCTACGCGCCCCTTGTTGAAGAGGTGTTTCCTTGCGCCTGAATGGAGCGCCTGGAAGAGCTTCTCGTCGCCGTCGATGAACCTCAAATCCAGGACCGCCGTCATGGTCTTAAGGTCGTCTTTGGCGAGCGCGATGCATTCGGAGAGCGAGCGGATGCTGAAGGCGAGGTCGAGCCCCGTGTCCCAGAGGACGTAAAGCATCTGCTGGGTCAGGTCCTCGATAGCGGGGGTGAGTTTCCTGCCGTGGAGGAGCATGAGGTCTATGTCAGACCTTATGTTGAGCTCGCCCCTGCCATAGCCGCCAATGGCGACGAGGGTCATGGGGTCGTTGCACTTGAGCTCCGCTTTCTTGAAGGTGAAAAGCCCCTTAAGTATTTCGTCGACGAGCGACGTGTACGCCCCGCATATTTCGCGGCCGGAGAGGTTCCCGAGGTGAAGGCGTCTTAGCTCCTCCTCTCCCCTGGCGAGGAAGTCCTTCACGACAGGCGCGGCCTGCGGGCTCTTTCTCAAGCTATCGAGCACCTGGTTGTGCATTTAAACCGACTGGCCTCCGCCGTTTATGTATTTGAGCAGGCCGGATGTGATGCCGTCGACGATCTCTTTCAGGTACCGATCGTCCTTGAGCCTCTTTTCTTCATCTGGGTTTGAGATGTAGGAGACCTCGATGAGTATAGCGGGCATCTTCGTTCCGACGAGCACGTAGAATGGCGCGCCCTTGACGCCGTTGGACTTTGTCGATTTGTATTTCGCCTTAAGTACAGAGACGAGCCTGTCCTGCACGGAGGCGGCAAGCCTCACCGAATCGTTAGTCTTCGCGGTCTTGATGAGGTCGTTCAGGATAAATTCGAGGTCGCTCACCGAGCGTGTGGATGTCGCGTTCTCGCGCGCGGCGATCCGTTTCGCCTCCTCGCTGTTTGAGAGCCCGAGCGTGTATGTCTCCACGCCCGAGGCCGCGCGCCGGGGAGAGGCGTTTATGTGTATGGAGACGAAGAGGTCGGCGTCCTGGCTGTTCGCTATGGCGGTCCTCTCTTCGAGCGGGATAAAGACGTCGGTAGAGCGCGTCATCACTATCTTTGACTCGAGCCTGGCGGAGAGCGTTTCACGGAGCATCCTGCCGAGCCTCAGCGTGACGTCTTTTTCCTTAAGGCCGCCCCTGCCGACAGCGCCGGGGTCCTTGCCGCCGTGGCCGGGGTCGAGGACTATCTTCCTCACCTTAAGGCCGAGTTGCTGTGTTATCGTCGGAGAGGCGCTCCTTATCTCAGGCGCCTTCCTGGCCGAGGGCTTCTCTATAACAGATTGCGGCTTTTCAGGCTCTGTTGCAGGGGGCTTGGCCTCCTCAGCCTTTGCGAGGGCTTCGCCCTTTCCCGTAACGTCGACAACTATCCTGAACGGGTCGCTTAATGGGAATATTTTGAAGTCGTCAATGGATTCTATGTCGAAGACGACACGGACCGTGTCCTTGTCGAACTGCCCCGCCCTCGCCACCTTGAGCAACCCGTCGTTTATGGGTATGCTCTTGCTGAGGGCCTCTCCGAGATGAGCGTCCTTTATATCGACGTAGAGCCGCCGCCAGTCCATGTTTATCGCCGGGTCAGGGTTAAGGAGCTTGTGCGAGAAGGCGGCCTTCTTATCGAGGCTTATGACTATCCTCGTATAATTCGGGTTGGACCAGTGCTTGACCTCTGTTACGTCAGCGTTCTTTCCCGCGCGCGCGTGAAGCGGCGTCAAAAAGAGCGCGGCGAAAAGGAATATGGGCATAAGGCGCTTAAGGGCGTGACTGCAAGGTCGCAAGGTCTTCAGTTCTCCAGCATGTCTTTGAGGTTTTTGAGCTCAAGGAGCGCGTCAAGCGGTGTCAGACGCTCAATCTCAATCTCTTTCAGCCGTTCGCGCACATCGTCGCGGCCTCCGAGCAGGCTCAACTGGCGCGTTTCGCGCCTCTCCGCCTGAACGGATATCCTCGGCACTCCGGACGAGTTGAGCTCGCCGGATTCGAGGTTCTTGAGTATCTCCCGCGCGCGCGCTATCACTTCCCCGGGCAGGCCCGCGAGCCTCGCGACCTGTATCCCGTAGCTCCGGGACGCGCCGCCGGGCACCACCTTCCTTAAAAAGATTATATTATCTCCCCATTCTTTTACAGCCATATTATAATTTTTGACCCTTTCCCTTGTCAAGGAAAGGTCGGTGAGCTCGTGGTAATGCGTGGCGAAGAGCGTCTTTGCCGCGACGGTCTCTCTGTCATGAAGGTGCTCGACGACCGCCCAGGCTATGGAGAGGCCGTCGAAGGTCGATGTCCCTCTGCCTATCTCGTCAAGGACAATGAAGCTCCTGGGTGTCGCGTTATTCAGTATGTTCGCCGTCTCGTTCATCTCCACCATGAACGTCGAATGCCCTCGTGCGAGGTCGTCGGAGGCCCCGACCCGCGTGAATATCCTGTCAACGACGCCTATGCGCGCGCGCGCGGCAGGGACAAATGACCCAATTTGCGCAAGGAGTATGATAAGCGCGTTCTGGCGTAGATAAGTGGATTTCCCGGCCATGTTCGGGCCGGTGAGTATTATGACCCTCGTATCCGACCCGAGCGCGAGGTCGTTCGAGACGAACCCGTCCTTAGAGAGACGCTCAACGACCGGGTGCCTGCCGCCTTCTATGTCGATTGAGTCGGAATCGTCTACGATTGGCCTCGCGTAGCCGCCTTCGGAGGCGGCGTCCGCGAAAGAAGTAAGCGTATCGAGGACCGCAACGGCGTCCGAGGTCCTCCGCACGCGCCCTGCGTGGCGCGCGGTCCCGGAGAGTATATCTGAAAAAAGCCTCACCTCGAGCGCGATGGACCTCTCCTCGGCCGAGAGTATTTTCTCCTCCCAGTCCTTAAGCGCCGGGGTTATGAAACGTTCCGCTCCGACGAGCGTCTGCTTTCTTATGTAATCAGCCGGTACCGAGGAGAGGTTGGACTTCGTAACCTCTATATAGTAGCCGAAGACCCTGTTGTAACCGACCTTCAGCGAATTTATCCCTGTCTTTAGCCTCTCGGAGGCCTCAAGCGCGGCTATCCAGTCCTTGCCTCCGGAGCGTATGGAGCGGAGCTCGTCGAGTGCCGCGTCAAAGCCCGCCCTTATGTAACCGCCGTCCCTCGCGTTCACCGGAGGCGTATCGATTATCGCCCTCTCTATGAGCGTGGACGCCTCAGGCACCGCGTCCAACGCGGCGGAGACGTCCTTCAAAAGCGCGCCATTGAACCTGGAGAGCGCGTCAACAAGCTCTGGCACGACCTTGAGCGAGTCCTTTAAGGCAACAAGGTCTCTCGGACCCGCGGCCCCGAGAGAGGCCCTGACTGAGAGCCTCTCGAGGTCGTAGAGCCTTGATAGAGATTCCCTCAGAGCCGAGCGCGCCTCTCTTTTGTCCAGGAGTTCGGAGACCGCCTCCTGCCTGTCGCGGATGGGAGCGATGTCCTTTAGCGGGTGGATGAGCCAGGACCGGAGACACCTGCCCCCCATAGCGGTCCGCGTCCTGTCGAGTAGCTCAAGGAGTGTTGCCTCCCTTCCGCCCCCCCTTAGATTCTCGGTTATCTCGAGGTTCCTCCTGGTGGAGGCGTCCATGACGAGGTAGTCTTCCGTATAATACGGCGTGCACCTCGTGACGTGGCCAAGCGCGCCCTTCTGCGTCTCTTTAACGTAGGCGAGGAGCGCCCCGGCGGCTCTCACGCCGTCCGAGAGCTCGGAGAGGCCGAAGCCGTCCAGGGACCTTGTCCCGAATTGGGTGGAGAGCCTCTCAGCGGCGGAAGCGAAGTCGAACTCGCAGGCGGGTAGCTGGGTTACCTTCCTGACATGGATGTCCGTATTTTCAAAAGAGACGCCCGCGCCCTCATGAACGAGCAGTTCGAGCGGCCTTATCCTTTTGATCTCCTCATTGACGGCGGATAAGGACGAGAGCAGTGTCGCCCTGAACTCTCCGGTCGAGACGTCCATGTAGGCGAACCCCGCCCTTGTGCCGTTCAAACAGGCTGAGGCGATGAAGTTGTTCGACTTGGGGTCGAGGAGCTCGTCATCGAGCGCAACACCCGGCGTGATGACCTTGACTACGGCCCTCTCGACGATGCCCTTCGCATCCACTGGGGCGGTCGTCTGTTCGCATATCGCGATCTTATGCCCGTCTTTAACGAGCCTCGCGATGTAGGAGGCCGCCGCATGATACGGCACGCCGCACATAGGGACCTTGCGTTCCTTGTCTCTGGACGTGAGCGCTATGCCGAGCGCGCGCGAGGCGAGGAGGGCGTCCTCAAAGAACATCTCGTAGAAGTCACCCATCCTGAAGAACAGGATGGAGTCCTTGTGCAGGGCTTTGATATCGAGGTACTGCCGCATGGCAGGGGTTACGGTTTTCATAGGATGAGAGGTAGCCAGATACAAATGTCAGTTTATAGACTTCCGGAAAATAGATGCGCTTAACGGTTTCTGCGTGGACAGGAACCCATGCTGTTACGTCCTATCGCTAAAGACCCCTGGTCCCCGCTTAGAGACCGCGGGAATGACGGATTCCGGTCTTACACTATCCAGTTCTGCTCCTCGAAGTCCTCGGACGGCGTGTGGAAGACGACGAACCCCTTGACCGGCCACCGCTCTATTCCGCGCTCTCCGGCGTTGATGGTTATTACGAGCCGTATCTCCGCGCCCTTGTCGAGGCCGCCGAGGAGCGAGAGAGGTAGCGAGAGCTCTACTACCGCATCAGTTGCGACGCGGGCGCCGTGGTCCTTCTCTTCGGCCCACTTGCCGTCCCTTTTGGCCTGCGCCGCCACAGAGGACTCCGCACCCTTGACGACGGCCGTGAGCTTTACGTCGAACGGGTGCATGAAGCTGACGGAGAGAGACCACTCTTTCTCAAAAGACGCGGCCTCAGCGAGGTAATCGAAACGAAAAAAAAGCTCTTCCTCTGAAAAGCCGTAGGAGATGGACTCGATCAACCCATTGCTCTGCAATTCCCTGTGCATGGCCGAGCCGTAGTACTGTCTCTCAAGCCTTCCGGCGGCGAGCCACTCGAAGTAGTTGGATATCGTCCCGTCTATGACAGGCTTTATAAGGGCGGTCGGCGTGAGCAATGGCACGAACCCCTTGACCTCGGATGATATCGGGATGTCGAGCGAGTCCGGAGGCTCCGCGTCGATAAGGGCGTATATCCTCTTTATGTGGCGTCTGAAGAGGCTGTCGAAGTGCTCGTCGCTCAAAGACGAGTGCTCCTCCCCGTACCACCAGAACCAGTCGCTTCCCTCAGCGGCGTAGACCTCGTCCCACGCCGCAACGAGGTTGTCTTTTTTATCTTCTCTCTCTTGCGGAGCAAGGGCCTTTTCGTATTGGACGAGCGCCGACCTCGCATCCGCTATGAAGTCCCAGGCCGCGTTGTCCTCGGGGTGCCCTATCCAAATCCTGAAGTTGTGGCTTATCCAGGAGCCGGGGAAGAGCCACTGGATCTCGTCCCTCTGCGTCTCTTTTGTGAGGAACTCGCTGATTGTCACGCATTTGAGCTTCGTGTGGCGCTCGAGCTTCGAATACAGGGCGACGAGAAAATCCCTTCCGTCGTTCCTGAAGTGCTCCCAGGCGTTCTCGCCGTCGAGTATGATGGGGACGATGTGCCTGCCTGGCTCCTCGAGCATGTTGTGTATGTGTACGAGCCTTGAGACCATGTCGTTCGCCGCGGCCTCGGGGTCGAGCTTCGAGTAGTCGAACCCGATGAGGTCCGAGAGGACGTGGTCCCTGAATACCATCGACAACCTCTCCCCGGCCGCCTCTACCGAATATGCCTTGTACAGGAACGGGTCGTAGCAGTTGCCGGAGCTGTCTCTCCGTAAAGGCCTTTTGAGCGAGTTTGAGAGTATTTCTTCGTCGGTCGCAAGCCACTTGAAACCCTCGGCCGCTACAAGCGGGAGCATCTCCATGGACACCGAACCCTCGGACGGCCAGAGACCAGCCGGCCTTCTGCCAAAGGTCTTCTCGTAAAGCTCTACACCTCTCTTGAGCTGAACAACTGCGTCCTCCGGGTGGATAAACCTCTCCTTCGGGAGCGTCACGCCGGGCATAGCCTCCCTTGCCGAAAGGCTGTCGCAAAGGAGCGGGAGTATCGGATGATAATACGGCGTAGTCGAGACCTCGATTATCCCCTTATTCATCATCTCCGCGTACTTGGGCACTACCATACCGGCTATCGCGGTCTGCCTTTGCAGGAGCTTCTTTTTTTCCTGCTCGGTGTATCCGCCGCCCTTTTCGTACAGGGCGCGCAGAAACGGGTCCTTCTGCCTGAAGACCGGGTCTATCCAGACGAGGTTGAAGAGCACCTGGAGGTCGAGGTAGTCCTCGTCCCTGAAGTACCGTAGGACTGCCTGGACCTCCTCCCTGGTGTTGTTCAGCCCGCGCTTCCGTAGGAGCTCCTGGTATCTCGGGACCGGCCTTATCATGTGGTCCCAGTTCGCCTGGAAGAAGTACTGGAGCATGAAGGACTTGTCTTCCTTCGTAAGCTCGGCTACGGTCCTGGCGCTTATCTTCCCGTATGAGTCGAGCGCTTTGCCGCTTGCGTACTCGTTTAACTGTTCGATGAGGCACGGTACGAGGTTGAAGGTCTGGTGGACCTCCGGGAACTCGTCCAGTATCGCGACCATGTCGTAGTAGTCTTTTGTCGCGTGGAAGAGGACCCACGGCATGGTGTACTCGTTCGTGGCCGGGTCCTTGTAGAGGGGCTGGTGCATGTGCCACATAAAAGCGATGTTTAGCCTGTTCGGCATGGCGTCTCTTTCCTTGCTTGCTGGTTACCTGCCCCTGAATACCTCTATGACGCCGCTGTCGGTGAGTAAGGCTATCCTCGAATGTCCAGAGGAGCCGTTTGACGATATGCCGGACTGCAACCCCTCGCCCCATAGCGTATCGCCGTTTTTCAGGTCCAGCGCCTCAATATAGCCGTTGTCCTTTTCAAAGTAGCCGGTATTAAGGAAGCTCGTCTTGCTATTGGAAAGGACGAAGACAACGCCCTTGACGGCGAATATCGACGAAGACGGCCTGTTCCGGAGGTCCTTTTTCCAGAGTATAGAGCCTGTAACCCTGTCGAGCGCGAGTATCTGGTCAACGCCGAGCAGTACCATTGAGCGCGCGTCCGGCAGGACAAAGTCATAGGCCTTGAGGAGGTCGAAAGCCCCCCTCGCCTCGCCTGTCTCTGCGGAAAGCGTCTGGATGGAGTTCTTATCGTCTATCACATAGACGAGTCCGTTGTCGACGAGCGGGGTCCTTCTTGTTTTTATCGGCGAATCGAAGTCCCTGACCACTCCGGCCTTTGACCAGAGCTCCGCGCCATTTTCGACGGAAATCGCGGCGAGCGCGCCGTCGGAAAAGAAAACGAAGACGCGGCCGTCGGAGAAGGCCGGGGAGCCGTTGACCCTCGGCTGGACGGCCCTGAACGTCGCGCGTCCGAAGGTCCAGAGCCTCTCCCCGGTCTTCTCATCCACCGCGTGGACCCTGTCGTCGGATGACGTGAATATTACGCGCCCGTCCACTACTATGGGGGAGGAGAGTATCTCCGAGCGCGTCTGGTAGCTCCATATCGCGTTGCCTGTCGCCTTGTCCAGGCACCTCATTGCGCCGTCTCCGGAGCCAAAGAAGACGCGGTCTCCGGAAATTGTCGGCGTAGCCTCGAGCGCAAAGGAGGCGTTGAACGTCCATATTATTTTCCCGGAGCCCGCGTCGTATGAATAGATCCGCTCATCCGTTGACGAGACGAAGAGAGAGCCGTCGTAGAAGACCGGGGACGAGGGCTGTTCCTTCGTATATCCCTTGAAGGCCGTGGAGGCGGATACGTCGTCCTCCCACGCGACGACGAGCGGAAGGGTGAGAGAGTCTCCTGATACGTTAGTCCTTGAATACGACCTCATGAAGGTCTGCCACGCGGTCTTTTCCCCGATAGTGGGGACTGCCGCGCAACCCTGGAAGATCAGCGCGCCGAGGACGGCGCTAAACGCGAATTTTCTTAACGATGGCATTGGCATTATCCTGCATTTTTTTAAAGTCGTCTTCTGTCAAACCCGCGCCGAGCGCGACCTTTAGCGCGCGTTCTGCGCTTGCGAGGTCCCCCGGGGCGTGCGAGTCGGTATTCAGGAGCAACAGAGCGCCGCACCTTTTTCCGAGCGCGGCAACGTGGCCGTTCGAGATCGAATGCCCGGCCCTTGTAGTTATCTCAAGGTGCACTCCGTTTTTCGCGGCGAGCCTCGCGTCCCCATCGGTTATGAGCCCCGGGTGCGCGAGTATGTCGACTTTTGCCTCTATATACGCCCTGTTAGTCCCGGGCTCCACGGGCTCCGAGAGCGTCTCTCCGTGTCCCACAATGACGCGCGCGCCGAGTGAGCGCGCCTTCTTGACCATCAATGGTATGAGCCTCGGCGGTATGTGGGTGAGCTCCACTCCTGGTATGACCCTGAAGGTCTTGTCCGCGTTCAACTGCCTCGCGACCTTGATTAGCTTTTTCAGGACGTCTTCGATGTTGGAGGCGTCCGCGTGGTCGGTTATGGCCATCGCCGCGTATCCGGCGACGCGCGCCCTCCTTACGAGCTCGGTGGGTATGAGGGCGCCATCGCTCAAAAGGCTGTGCGTGTGGAGGTCTATCATCGGAATCCCTCTCTGTGTTTAAATCGCGGCATAATCTTCCTTTAAAAGGTTGCTGAAAAGGCTGTAGAAAACGTCCTGCGCGACGGCCTTTCCGTTCTCCTCGATCCTGAACAGCGGCTCGTCCGACTTAAGGTCCAGCTCCTTCTTATACCGGGCCTCTTCGCCCTCTACCCCCACGAAGACATGCGCTACCGGGACCCGTCTCCCAAGGAGTATCTCCCTCTTTGCCGAGGCGAGGTCTTTTAACGAAGACTCCGCCCCTTCCCTGTCCCAGAGGAGGACGATGGAGACGAGGTTCGATGAGAACGCCCTCCAGAGCGGCCCCATGTTCCTGACCGTAGGTATTGAAAAGATGGTAAGGTCGAGCCCGCCGTAGAGCTTAAGCGTTGCAACGGGCCCGAGTGGGTTATCCATCTGGGAGAAGGCCGACCTCGCGTCCACATGCAGTCCGGGTATTCTCCTGCACTGGGCAAGGAACGCCTGAACGAGCTTGCCGGAGGTGGCAAGGATGAGGACCCTCCCGTAATTCAAGCTCCCAATCCCGGAGAACCTGCTTATGATCTTTTCCCTTATGCTTATCATCTGGTCGTTCGTAAGAAAGACCTCGTCGCGGGCAAAAGTCCCGGCTGGCTCCTCAGCGAGGACCCCCCGGGCAAGGAGCCCCTGTATAGTCACATAGACGTCGTAGTCCGGGTGCGACGACCTCTCGACGATCTCCCCTACCCTGCCGAGCGCCTTTGATATCTGTACAACCTCGTAGACTATCGGCTGAAGCCCCCTTGGGAGCGTCTCTGCCCCGGCGCGGGGCCGGAGCACCGCGTCCCTCGAGGGGAACTCAGACTCGCGCTTCCTGAACTCGTCGAGCTGTCTCATCCCCTCCATGAGGATCCCCCCGGCGCTCCCGCGTATCTTCCTCGGCGCGGTTATGGCCTTCGGGATGAACTCGAACTTGCCGTCCGTCCAGGCGAGGAGCCTGAAGAGCGCCTTCTCCTTCTCTATACCGTCGAGGACGGCGTTTAGTATGTGGCCGTCTTTTACGAATACGGCGCCTGAGCTCTCCCCGGATTTAAGCCGGAGTTCTCCTTCCTTCCTGTTCAGGTGCAGGAACTGGAGGATGTCGGCGAGCGGCATGTGATTGAGCCTGCCCTCGAGCTCCTTGGAGCCCATGCCTGAGGGCGCGGACGAAAGCGACTGCCTGACCCTGACGGAGACCTCTTCGAGGTTGACGGGTTTCAAGAGGAATATGTCGACGCCGGTCCTGAACCCCTTTATGTCGGCGACACAGTCGGATATGAAGAGGAACGGGACCTTCGCCGTGTGCGGGTTATTCCTGAGTATCTGGAAGAGCCGCTCGCCGCTTATGACCGGGAGATCGAAGTCCGCCACTATCATCGAGGGCGGGTCCTGAATGGAGAGCTCCAGTGCGCGCGCGCCGTCGCCGGCGGACTCTACCTCTAAGCCGAGCCCGGAGATATGGTCTGAAAATTCTTTCATCTCGCCTTCGTCCCTGAATGCGAGGAGGATGTGCTTTCTATCCATCAGCCGAGTTGTTCCTGCAGAGAGTATTCGTTCTGGAACTTCGTTATGAGCCCCTCGACGAGGAACTCGTCCGACGTATGAAAGCACGAGAACGTCTCGCCCCAGTTCTCCTTGCAGACGAGGGCGTAGCCCGATTCCTCGCTCAAATAAAAAGTGAAGGACGTCTCACGGAGCCTCGGGTCGTCAAGCAGTATGGGGGTCGCGTTCTTGACCTCGATCGAGCGGGAGCCGCCTTCGCCTACGAGGAAGACCTTTGCCGAGAGCGCCCCCGCGGAATTGAGGGACTTAAGGAGCGGGAGCCCCGGGTCGATGTCCCTGAACGCGAAGTACGCTATGCCGCGCCTCTGCGGCGACCGCAAGACCTCTTTGGCGACGAAGTCGTTTATCTGGTCGAGAAAGAATTCATTGAGATCCTGATTCGCGCCTGCGTCGAACGTGGCGCACCCGGCCCCCTTTTGCCCGGCGCCCGTAAGGTCTCCGAGTATCTCCCAGAAGAGCTTGTTTCTGAAGCCATCCTTCTCCCAGCGGGACCCCTTGCGGTCAGAGGCCCTTTTGAGGGCCGCGCTTACGACCTCTCCGTATCCCCTGCCGTCTTTTGGGAAAGTCGCGTTGGAGAGTATGGCCGAGGGCTGGCCCCTTGCCCGCAGAAGGTTTGCGGAAACGGCCTTCGAGATCTTCCTCGTCGCGGCGAGGGACCCGAACCAGTCGGTCTCCGGGAGTATGACGGTTATCTGCCCGTCGCCGGTAAGCCCGGCTACGTCGCAGTTCCTGATGGAGTCCACGCAGGCCCTGGCAGCAGCCTTGAGGGCCTCAAGGCCCGCGCCCTCGTCAATTGCGGGGCCGTGGTCGATCGTCAGTATGACTACCGAGAAGGCGCTGTTGTAACGCGCCGCACGGAGGGCCTCAATCCGCCCGTATTCGCTTACGAAAAAACCGTCGTAGAACCTCCCCGGCACGAGTTTTCCCGCAAGGGCTGATAACGCTTCGCTTTCCAAAAATAAAAACTCCGTAGTCTTCTCATCAGGTCCCTGCAACCGTATGCAGGGCTTCTTAATAGCCCCTTCTGCCGAAGGCGATGGAGGCCCTACATCTTGTATTTGCCGAAGTCCCCCGGGCTCATGTCCTCGAGGGAATCCAGAAAGTTCTTGGCCCCTTCCTTCAGGCCATCCTTCCCGGCATCACGCAGATCAATGGACTTCGATTTTTCGACGACCTTCGCTTCGACGAATATCGGCGCGCCGGCCCGAAGAGCGATGGCTATGGCGTCGCTCGGCCTCGCGTCGATTGTAAAGCCGCCGTCCTTCGTAGTCATCTGTATGAGAGCGTAGTAGACGTTGTCCCTGAGGTCCACTATCTCGACCTTTTCTATGGCCGCTCCGAGGGACTTAAGTATTTCCCGCAGGAGGTCGTGCGTCATCGGCCTTGAGAACTGGATCTTTTCGAGCTCCGAGGCTATGGCGCTCGCCTCAAGCACGCCTATCCAGACCGGGAGCGTGTTCTTCTCCTCCATGTCCTTCAATATGACTATCGGGACGTTGGTAAACGGGTCGATAGTAAGCCCGGAGACCTTCATTTTTAACAGCATCTGTTGCTCCTTTTTATTTTCCATGCACGGGGAACTCCGCGCGGAGCGAGTTCGGATATGCCTCCGTTACGACGACCTCGACGATGGAATCGGGTAAAGCGCCGTCATGCGAAAAACGCACTATCCTGTTGCACGAGGTCCTGCCTGAAAACTCGCATTCGCCGGGCTTCGGAGCGCCTTCCAAAAGGACCTCGACCCTTTTGCCTACGAGCTCTCTGCTCCTCTCAAGGGTTATCTGCCGCTGCGCGTCCTGGAGCCTCTGAAGCCTCTTTGACCTTACGTCCGCCGGGACCTGGCCATCGAACGCCGCGGCCTTCGTTAGCGGCCTCGGCGAGTACATGAACGAAAAGATGTTGTCGAAGCGCAAGTCTCGAAGAAGCGCGATCGTCTCCTCGAACTCGTCCTCAGTCTCCCCAGGAAAGCCGACGATTATGTCGGTCGTGACGGCGATATCCGGGTGGAGACTTTTGATGAGCCTTGCTTTCGAAGCGTAATGCGAGGCCGTGTAGCCTCTGCCCATCGCCTTAAGCACCCTGTCCGAGCCGGACTGGACAGGCAGGTGGATGTGCCTCGCGAGCTTCGGCTCCTCTCCGAAGAGGCGTATGAGCCCAACGGAGATGTCTTTTGGGTGCGAGGTTATGAAACGCACCCTCCTTATGCCGTCTATGCGGGCTACAAGGCGGAGCAACTCCGGGAAGGAGACTTCAGCGCCTCCCACGCCGTAGGAGTTGACGTTCTGGCCGAGGAGTGTTACCTCTTTTACGCCGCCTTCGGCGAGCCGCGATACCTCATCGATTATATCGGCGCTCCTCCTGCTTACCTCTCTCCCCCTCGTGTACGGGACGATGCAGTAGGCGCAGAAGTTGTCGCATCCGCGCATGATGGAGACGAAGGCCCTCTTGTCCGAGGCGGATGAGAGCCCGTACTCGCTCTCATCGATTGACGCGGACTGCTCAACGGCTACGAGCCGTCCCCTCTTTTTACTTATTTCGCCTATGAGGTCGGGGAGTCTGTGAATATTCTGCGGCCCGAAGACGAGGTCGAGGTACGGGGCCCGCTTCAAGAGTTTTTCACCCTCCTGCTGGGCGACACAGCCAGCCACACACAGGATGAGCCCAGGCCTCTCGTCTTTCAAATCCTTGAACCTGCCGAGCGCCGAGTAGACCTTCTGCTCCGCCTTGTCCCGGACAGAGCAGGTGTTCAGGATGATAAGGTCGGCGTCCGTCGGCTTGCTGGTGCGTGTATAGTTAATATTTTTAAGGAACCCAAGTATCCTCTCTGAGTCGTTATCGTTCATCTGACACCCGAAGGTATCGAGGAACACCCTTTTTACGCCTTCTGCGCTCTGCTCCATCTATCAAAAAGGTCCATTTTTTACGTAATTCGCCGGTAGTTCATTTTAAGGCCCCTGGAACTCGGTAGTCAAGGGCCTTTTTAATTAACTTGTTGTTTTATAAAGGCTTTAAACTGCTATTGTATCAGACCGGCCGCCTCTTCCTTCGGCGGTTTTACTATCCAGGGGGATTGTACGTTGTATCTGGACTCGAGCCTGTCCCCGACCTTTGAGGCCTCTTCCCTCGATTTATAAAAGCCGACCCTCACCCTGTACCACTTGACGCCCTCCTTGGTGAATTCGGTCGTGTACGCAGTGTAGCCGGATGCCTTGAGGGACTTAAGGAGCGAGTGTGCCTCTTTCAAGCTCGGGAAAGAGGCGACGTTTACCGCATACGGCTTTTTGGCGAGGGCCTTGCCTGCCTTTGCCACCTTATCAAGCCACTTCTCTCGAGCGTCTTTTGCCTTTTCCGTCTTGGAGACCTTTACTTCAGGCCTCTGCGCCCTGACCGGCTCTGCCTTACTGCCGGACTTCTGTTCAGCCGTGGGTTCGGTCTTTTTTACGGCCGTCTTTTGGGGTTCAGCCGCTTTTTTTTCTATGGATGGGGCGGGCTCTGCCTTTTTCAAAACGGCCTTTTGCTGAGGCTTCTGCGGCTCCTCGGGGGCCTTTACAGTGTCGGACGGCTTTGCCAAGGGCGCGGTCTCCATCGCAGGCTCAGCGGGCTTTGTCTCCGCCTTCCGCGCCTCAGTCGTAAGGACGTCAGCGCCCTGCCCCCTCTCTGACGGAGCGGCCTTTGAGCCCTCTTCCTGGAGCCCTATCCTCACTCGCCTGGATATGACCTCTTCCGTCGTGTCGTCCTTCTTGCATGACGGCAGGAGCATAACGGCCATTAGAAAGGCGGCGATCGATAAGGCTGAGATGGTTTTCAGTTTAGTCTTACCTTGCGGCGTTCCCAATCGAGGCCTCCGTTTTTTCATGCTTTAGGATGCTTGGCGTTATGAATACGAGGAGCTCCTCGTTCTGGAGCTCCTTCGACTTCGATTTAAAGAGGATAGGGCCGATGACAGGTATCTCGGAGAGATACGGGACCGAAGAGTCGGTGCCGCTCTCAACGGACCTGTAGAGCCCGCCTATGACCACGGTGTCGCCGTCGCGGACAAGCACGTAGGTCGACGCGCTCTTTTCCGTCACGCCGGGTATCCCGTCGACGGTCCTGGAAAAATCAGCCTCGCTCTTTTCAGTCGATATGTTCAGGAGGACGAACCCGTCGTCGGATATCTGGGGCGTTACGGTAAGGTCGATGCCCGTGGAGATCTCCTCAAGGCCGGACGAAGACGTAGTCGTGGTATCCGTGGACGTCGTCTCTGAGGACTTCACCCTGTATGTCGTCCCGCTGTGGATCTTGGCGGCCTTGTTGTTTATGGTGGCTATCCTAGGCCTCGAGACGATTTTCAGGTCCCCCTTGGATTCCGCGGCGGTAAGCTCGAGGTCGAGCGTCAGCTTGCTCGAAAGCGACCCGATGATGATGCCGATGCCTGATGTCGGCGACGCTACGGGGAGGTTGACGGCGAAGCTCCTGCCGCCTGTCGATGTCGAGAGCGACTGGCCCCCTGTGACGGAGTCCGACCCGGAGTTGTACGCCCCTCCCCACTGGATTCCGAGCTGTTTGGAGAAGGTAGAAGACGCCTCGACGATGCGCGCTTCTATCAAGACCTGCGCCGCGGGGGCGTCCACGCTTTTTAAAAGGGTGCGCGCCCTTATGATGTTCTTCGGAAGGTCCCTTAAGATGACGGAATTCGTCCTCGCGTCCGAATACGCGACCCCGTCGGCGCTCAATATGCCCTTCAGCTGGGGCACGGCAATAGCCGGGTCCGCGTAGTTGAGTTTTACCGTCTCTATCGCCATCTCGTCCGAGAAGTCGACCTTTTTCCCGACCCAGAAGACGTTATTCTGTATGGTATATGTGAGCCCGTTCGCCTTGATGATGATCTCGAGGGCGTCCCTGAACGGGATGTCCTTGAAACTAACCGAGACCTTACCGGAGACACCCTCGCCGAGTATGATGTTAAGCCCGCTCTGCTGCGCGAGCGCGCGGAGCACGTCTGTAATGTCGGCCTCCCTCACCTCGATGGAAAAGAGCCTCTTTTCATTCCGCAAGGCATCCTCGGCCTGGCGGGAGGATGCGGGGGCAGGGATAATGAAAATGATGGAGAGTACGAGGAGGAAGGACGCGAATGCGCGTCCTGAAGGCATGTTTGACCTCATTTTTTAAGCTCCGGGACCTCTGTGAGTTCGAGCCTTATCGAGCCGTTTTCTCCAAGAAGTATAACATGAGTCCGGCCTATATCAACGATTTTTTGGCCGCCTATATGGCTCCCTTTGTAGACGATATGCTCGTTGATGATAGCCGACGGACGCGTCTCGTTGTAGAAGACGGCCTTAAGCCTCAACTCCTGCTGAGGGGCCGTCGAAGGGCCGGCAACGCGCACCTCGGGGACAAACGGGTCCCTTCCCCACGCGAGAGGCTCTGCCTTTGTCTCAGGGAGCGCGTTCCGTAAGGAGAGGGATTCTTCAGCCGCGCCGGCAAAGGGAGCGATCAGCAAGGATATTGTTATTAATAGCATGGGTATGGAGGTCTTCATCTTCCGTAGCTCAATATATAGGCGCTGAGATATACTTCGGCCGTAAGGTCAGCGGCGTCGCCGCCCTCTATTACGAAGTTATCGACGATCATGAGCCTCGGGAGCCTCTCGATGCGCTCCAGGTAATCCCCGAATGACTGGAACTTCGCCTCCATCTTTATCTGGAACGGGAGCCTGGAGAGCTCGCCCTTTGCCTCGGGCTCCAAAGGCTTTATCGAGACTATCCTTATGCCTCGCGAAAAATCGCTCTCGGAGAACTCCGAGAGTATCCTGGAGACCTGCTTATCCGACGGCAGCCGTTCCTTGAGGCTTTTGAGCCCCCCCTCTACGGTCTTTAGGTTTACGGAGGCGTCGCTGACGGCCTTTGACAGCCCTTCCGACGCCCGCGACTGGGCCTCCGCCATCTGTATCTCTGTCCTCAGGGCCTCGCTACCCGACCTCAGCGCATGCATCTCGTCTATATTCCTCTTATAACCGAACTTGTAGAAGAGGAGCGAGAGTATGACAAGGACGCCGACGGCGAGGGCCTCCCGCTTAAACGACTTCAGGAAAGAGAAGTCCACGTCCTTCAAGCGCCTTAGCGCGTCACCATTCATAGATCACCTCGCCTGTCTTTCTCAAGGTCGCGTAGACCTCGAAGTCATAGACGGATGTGCCGCCCATCTCCCTTTTTTGCGAGTACGAGAGGGCCGCGTCCCTGAAGCTGCCGGAGTTCTCTATTTTGAAGATGAAGTCGGCGATCGCCCTGTTGTTCGTGGCCGAGCCGAGGAACTTAACCTTTTTGTCAGTCGTGCCCTGTACGTCGGATGTGGAGAGGGACCGGAGCCACACGCCCTTAGGCACCTCGTGGCTGAGCTTTTTGAGCACGAACGACCAGGATACCCTCCTGTCCTTCAGCTCAGAGGCGACTCCAAGCCTCTGGCTGAGCTCCCCTTCCGCCGCGTGTATATCCGAGAGTTTTTTTGTCAGGAGCGCGTACTCGGAGCTCCTCTGCGAGAGGGCGTCTTTCTGGGAGATGAGCGCGGCCTCCACGGCCTTAAGCCCCTTCATCTCCGTTCGCTGGAGCGCGAAGACCGCTGTGAGGAAAAGGAGATAGCAGGTAAAGGACCCGATGAAAGCGAGCCGCCACTTCCTTATGCGCCATCCCCGCTGTATCTCCTCGGGTATGAGGTTTATGCCCTTCATGACTTTCTCGCGGCGAGCCCTACGGCTACTGTCAGGCACGGGGCGATCTCGGCGAGTTCCGTCCTGTCGAACGCCTTCGGTATCTGTATGGACCTCAATGGGTCGTCCTTGAATATAGGGACCGCTATCATCCTCGAGATGACCGCCTCTATGCCCTTCAGCCTTGACGAGCCGCCGGAGATGAAGAGCTTGGCGACGCTCCCCTCCCTGAACTGCGCCTGGAAGTAATCGAACGACCGCTGGACCTCGGTGCAGAGCCTTTCGACGGCCTGGGTGAGGAGCTTCTTCGCCTTGTCCTCATCATTGTCTTCGGCGATAAGGCCGAAGGCTATCTTGTAATCCTCGGCGTCCTCCTCGGGCTTACCCAGCCCAGAGGCGAGGCACTTCGTGAAGTCAGCGCCTCCCATCCCTATCTCGCGCGTAAAGGACAGCCTCTTGTCTTTGAAGATCGCGAGCGTAGACTTGGTCTCGCCGATATCGAGCATCGCGTAGTTGACGCCCGGCTCCCAGGCGTTGTTGATGTTGAATGAGAAGAGGAGCGCGGAAGGGACGACCTCGAGGACACGGAGTTCGAGGCCCGCGTCCCTGAAAAGGGCGATGGTGCGTTCCACGTCGCTCCTTACCGCCGCGAAGGCGACGATGGATACGGTATTGTCCCCGGGTTTAGCCGCCTTTGCGGCGCTCATGTAATCGAGGATGAGGTCTGTTGGGGATACCGCGATGGCGAGGTCTTTCCGCACCTCCCAGCGGACCGCCTCCTTCAAGTCCTTTTCCGGCATGATCGGGAGTTTCAAGTGTTTGAATATGAGAGAGGGGCCGTTCATAAGGGCCGCGGCCCTCCTGCCCTTTATCCGTTTGGCCTGCAATATGCCGGAGAGAAAAGGAGGCGTCACAGGCGCGGCCTCTCCGCCCTCGCTCGGCAATCTGAAGAGGGCCGCGCCTGCGAGGGTATAGGAGCCTTCAGCCCCAACGAGAGAGACGACCTTCACCGAATACGACCCGATGTCAACGCCTATGAGGTTGTTTTTGCCGGGTAGCATCATCCCTTACGCGCTTTTATTATGAGCCCGGATTTGAGTCTCATGACTTTTTTAGCCGCCTCTTCGCCCTGCGGGCCTGTTCGGTCTTTCTCAAGGAAGCGCTCGTATGCCTCCAGCGCCTCCCTTGTCCTGCCCTGCCTTTCCAGCGCCACTCCAAGGTTCAAAAGTGCGTCAGCGTAGCCTGGGTCTATCTTTAAAGCCTCTTTGAGCCTCCTGACCGCTGAGGCGGCATCTCCACGCCTCTCGAGGAGCGCGCCAAGGTTATTGAGCGCTTCGATGAGGCGCGGGTTCAAGTCGAGCGCCTCCTTGAGGAGCGTCAAGGCCTCTTCCTCCCGCCCAATGAGAGCGAGAGCGAGCGCGAGGTTGTTGTAGTATGCCGCCTCGACAGGCCTTAGAGCGAGTGCGGACCTGAATTCCTTTTCCGCGTCCTCGTACCGCATGGACTTGAACAGCTCAACGCCTTTGGCGTTATGCGTCGAAGGGTCCGCCTCCGCCCCCGGTTTCTGCGGCGCGGCGATAGAGGTCTTAAGCGCGTCAAGTCCGGGGTCGTCATTAGCGGCGCGCTCCACCTTCTCAACGGAAGAGAGGATCGAGTACGCCGCGTACCCGGCCGGGAGGAGAACGGCGAGCAAAACGGCAACGATAACCGGGGCCTTGGGCCGCCTTCTAACCACGGAAGGCGGCGTAAACTCAGCCGGGGGGTTATAAGCTGATTTGGCGGCCTCGATTTTTTTAAGGGCCTGGTGTATTAGGCTCATCTATGGGTGCACCGTGAAGTTATAGAACTCAAGGCCTATGAAGAGCCCGGCTATGAAGGCAAGGACAAAGGCCGATAACGCAACTTCCATCGCTCCCATGTACCTGCCATATGAGGGGACTGTCTTGCCTCCGGCGACCGCCGTTGTGCCTCTATTTTGCAGATACCCGTCAGACTCGAGTTCGGATACCGCCTTCCTGACGGTCTCGGCCTCTATGGTACGTTTCTCGTCGATGAATGCCGCGGTAAGGGCCCTGTCGCAGACTATATTTATCATCCTTGGAATCCCCTGGCTCTTGTCGAAGACGAGCCTCATGGCGTCCTCCATGAACTCGACCTTTCCGCCGCCGGCGACCTTCAGCCTGTTTTCGATATACGACCTCGTCTCCAGGAGGTCGAGCGGGTTCAGATGGTATCTTACGATGATCCTCTGATTGAGTTGCCGAAGCTCCGGGAGAGAGAGCTTTTCCCGAAGCTCAGGCTGGCCGACGAGGACTATCTGGAGGAGCTTCTCTTTTTCCGTTTCGAGGTTGGAAAGGAGCCTGACCATTTCGAGGGTCGCGGGGTTAAGGTTCTGCGCCTCGTCAATGATGACGACGGCCGTGCCGCCCGAGGACGCCTTTTGCAAAAGGAACCTGTTGAGCTCGTCGAGGTGGTCCTTTACGGTGTCCTTTTCGGGGTTAAGGCCGAAGTCCGCGGTGATCGTCTTCAACAAGTCCTCTTCAGAGAGGACCGGGTTTAAAATAAGCGCGCTCTCGGCAAGTGCGGGCGGTTTTTCAAGGAGCGCCCTGCAAAGCGTCGTTTTCCCCGTGCCGACCTCCCCGGTAAGCAGTATAAACCCCTTTCTCTCCACAATGCCGAAAGAAAGTAAGTCTATCGCCTCGCTGTGCTTCTTGCTCAAGTAGAGGCACTTGGGGTCCGGCGTTATGTGGAAGGGCTTTTCCTTGAGGAAAAAGAATTTCTCGTACATTAAAGGCCTTTTTCTCAGGATTTCAGGTGGCCTTTGCCACCACATGACTAAAAAATCGGCAGTTTTGGGGAAATCTATAACACTTTTTTCAATAACCTATTAAAAATTAAGGCGATTATATCCAGTTCAACACCTTTTTGAAAGAAAATTATCTCACCTGAATTCGTGCCACTCTATGATGTAGACGTTGACCGCCCCGCAGTCACCTGAGATGGTCACTGTATCCGTAACCGTCCGGTACTGGTCGTTTGTCCCGCCATCGGTCAAAAAGAGCCCGCTCGCCGGGGGCGGCGCAGAGTTAAGCGTCGGAGAATATGTCCCGGTAAGGAACGATGACGGTATGGCCACCCCTCCGCCTCCGCCAGAGCTCGTAGGAGAGCCGAATACGAGCGTCTGCGTCGCGCCTGCCGAGAGCGTCACGGCGGAATTCAGGTACGCCTGAAAGACGTTAGAGCCGCCGGCTGATGAGTCGTTGAAGGCGAAGTAGCTGGCGGTATTTGGCGTCATGGAGGTCGTTGCGCTTATATTCTTAAGGACCATGGTAAAGGAGACGGTAGAGCCGCAGGAGGCGGACGCCGGGGAGAGCGACCCCCAGTACTGTATATTCGCCTTGTTCCAGCCGGTAAAACTGACAATATCGGTCCCTGACGAGTTCAAATATGACGCCGTGACCGTCGCCGTGGTGTCTGTGGTGCTGTTCGGGGCTATGAGCGCGACCGTTGCCTCGCCGTTTGCGTCGGTCACAGCCGTAGCCGGGGAGAGCGTGCCGCTCGTCGTGGAGAAGGTCACGGTCTTTCCGGCAACCGGCGTGGCGCCTGAGACGAGTGTCGCGGTCATGGTGTAGGTCGCGCTCCCGTCGGCGTAGACCGGGCCGATCGGAGAGTGCGCGAGTGAGAGCCCGTAGGCCGTAACCGTCACATAGGTGCCTATCTCGGCCTCAGAGCCGTTGCATCCGCTCCTGGGGCTAGGGATAACAGGGAATGCGACCACCTTGTCGGATATGACCGTCTCGGTCGTCGAGTATGTAATTGAAAATGACTTTGTGCCGCCCGAAGGTATGTCGTTTGCGGAACTGCTCGATTTGAACGACACCTTGTCAGCGTTGCACGAGCTTGTCCATCCAGCCGGAGGGCCGACAGACGAGCAGGTCCAGTTGCCTCCGCCGCCCGGGAAAGATATCTCGATCTTCTTAAGGGTACAGGCGCCTCCGTTATAGACAGACCAGGTAAGGGTCTTGTTCGCGGTCCCGCTCGCGATGACCGAAGGAGCGACCGTCGCCGAGTATTGGGAGATAGCGCCGGAATTAGACGTCGCCGTGTTCGTTGTCGCGCCCCCAGAGGCCGTGCCGTAACCGGAGAGGCAGTAAGCCTGACCGATGGACCCTGTGATGGTGTAGGTCCATGAGAATACCCCTGTTGAGCCGCTTCCGAGCGATGAGATGGACGACGGCGACGGGCCGCTTAAGAGCGTCTCGGTCGCCCCTCCGGCGCACTGGGTCAGGGCTGAAGGCGCGAGATTTATAAGGGCCGACGCCCCGTTGTTCTTGACCTCCATCTCAACTGTAACACTCTGCCCCGTTATTACGCTCTCAGGTGTAACGGTGATAGAGGCGGTGAAGTTGCCGATGAGGACTGTATTCGAGTTAAGGAGTACGGAATTTGCTGTGGACCCGGAGTTTGTCGCGCGCGTCGTAAAGTAGACCGTCCCGGTGGAGGTGACGCTATACAACCATATTATCACCCCTGTTTGCCCCGCCGTGAGCGAGTACTGCGTTTTCGCGTAGACGACGGCGCCTGTCGTGTGGGCGGCGGCTGTCGTCAGGTTGCACCCGCGCGTCACGCCGGTAAAGGTCGTCGCGGTCATCCCGGTGTAACAGATGTCCTCTGAGTCGATCCTTATGGCCCCTGGAGAGGTGAAGCCTGTGGTCGACGCTACGGTTATAACCGTAGCCGAGGCAGAGTGGTTGCCGTCGAGTGCCGTCGAGCCATAATAGGGGCCTTCGGATAGGGTCGCAATCGCGCTCGATGGCGTGGGCGGCGTAGGGGTAGATGTTATATTCGATTGGGTAGCGGTAGAGCGGTTCGTAACCTGCATGGTGAGCGTTATAGTCCCTCCGACGCCGAGGGACTCAGGTGTGGCGACGAGTGTCGGCTCAAAGGACCTCCGTGTCCATGTCGGTAGGGCGCCCGATCGCGAGAACCCGCCCTGTGTGTCTACGGTAACGCTCGTAAGCGTATCCCCGGCGACGTCCGCCGAGGCGGCGAGCGACAACATCGTAATATTGAAGACGAGGCTCCCGCCGGGGGCCAACTGGCTCGCCGATGAGCCGTTACTGCACGCGCCGGAGCCCTGCATGAGCGCAAAGGTTATCCTGTCTGGCTCCGCCTCCCTTATGCACCACCCTGAGGGAGGGACGGTAGCTGTGCTGAAGTTGTATTTTGTATCATCGATCCTGAAGGTTATCTCACGTATGTACTTTGTGGAGCCGGTATTGTTGGTAACGGTAAATGGGATTACGGCATTCGGGTCCTGCATGGTGACTTCCGTTGACGCGGGGACGGTGACTGAAAAAGTCTCGGCGGCCCCTGCGAACGAGTTGAAGAGGAGCGCCACAACAAAGGCGAACGCAAAAATGATGTTTGTGCGTGCTCTCATACTGGCTCCTTTAAGGCGTTCTGCTGAAACCGGAGAAGACCTCTCTCCTCGCGTTCTGATGCCTGCCCAATGATATCACGGCCCTCATGCAGGAGTCGTACGGAGGCCCGGCGGGTTGACCGCATGTGGAGCCGGTGCCGAAGTTCGTTTCATCCGGGTGGGCTATCCTGAGCTTATAAACGTCCCCGATGGCGCCGGTTACGCGAGCGGTGTATGTAAGGGTCGCCGGAGGCGCGGTCTGGACCCGGTAGCGGACCGTCTCGGGGACCTTCGCCGTAGCCGAGCTTGCTATGAGTGTAGCCGAGGCCGCGGGGTTGTTGCAGTCCGCTACGCTGTTGTCGTAGAGCTCAAGCGCCATGTTGGACGCCGACGACCACGCGAGAGAGACGTATACCGTCCGGGCGGGGTTCGCGCCTGTTACAGATATCACGGACTCGAACGGCTCGCATTTGTTCGATGCCGTAAGGGTCGAGTCCCTTGACTCGTATTCAAGCACCTCAACGTCCATTGTGCCTCCGCCGATGGGTTTGGCGAGGTATCCGTCCTTCCATAGCCAGTAAGTGCTTATAGGCGTTCTCTTAAGATGGCCTATGGCGGCCTCAAGCCCGCCCTCTGCCGCGAAAAGCGCTCTTGAGGATAAGACTTCGCCGGTGGACTCCTCCACGCCCGTTGAAAATATGGAAACGAATATCACGCCCGAGAGGGTCAGGACCGCGAGGACGAGTATCACGCCGATGATCGACGCCCCGCGCCTGTTTAATATCAGCCTCCTCATCTTAAGCTCCTCGGATGGACCGAGGCCCTGAACGGCACGGACTCGGCGCCGCTTCCAAGCGTCATGTTGAGTATTATTACCCATATCTCGTTCACTGCGGCCGCAGGGGTCCCGTCGTTTTTAAGGTATTCGAAAGACGCGGTTGCCACGTTGTCGGCGAGCGTGTACTCCGGGTCGACGGCGGCCGCTCCTGTGCCATAGCTGAGTTTCAGCGTCCCGGCGTCGTACCTTAGCCCCACCCTCTCGTAATTCGTCGTTACGAACTTCAAGTCGGTGGCGGTCCATGTCGTTACGTCCGCGGCCTGCGGCGTGCAGGAGTTTCCGGCCGTGGTACAGCGCATAAGGCGCATCTCGCGGGAAGCCCTCTCGACAACGAGCCTCCCCTGGGACGAGAGCTCTTTCCGTACGTCCCCGGTTTCAAGCGACTTCGCCCCCTGGAAGAGGATGGAGGAGACGACGGTGCCGATGATGCCGACGAGGACGATGACCATGACCGTCTCGATAAGCGTGAACCCCCTTTTATCGAACGGAGCGGTCATCATCAGTGGCTTGTCATGACGGTCACAAAGTCCGCAGAACCGCCCCCCCACGATACATTCACCCTCACCCTTTTGGCGTTTATGTCGGAATCCGAGCAGTTAGGCATAGTGCCGTTTGATGTGTCAAGATCGGCCTCCTGAACGCAGAAGACCTCGACCTCGCGGGTGAACCTGTCGAACGGCGCGGGTAGCGCCGCCGGGGTTTCAGAGACTACCGTATTAAAGCCGTTCGCCTTTTTGTCAGCTATCAACCTCTCCACCTTCTCCTGCGCGAGCGCGGCGGCCTGCGCGAGCGTCACCGCGTCGGGCCTGCCGGACAGGCCCGCGAAGTACATGAGGATACCGGTGCCGGCTATGGCCAGCACCACTATCACCATTACGACCTCTATGAGGGTAAAACCCCGTTCGTTTTTTATCATTGGGCCGTAGCCATGCCGGTAACCGGCGTAACTGACACTGTCCCCGTAATCGCGCCCTTTGCGACAGTTACGGTCTTAGAGGCCGTAAGCCTCATTCCGTCGCTGTCGTAAGGCACGCCCATCGTATCGAACTCCAGTATCCCGGGCGTCGAGCCGCCGAAGTCCGCCGAGACCTGAAAACCATTGAGGTCGCCGGTGTCCATGCGTACGCAGAAAAAGGAGTCGCCCGACGACGGGTTCCTTGCGCTCTCCACGGCTCCGGAGCCGTTGGGGTTTTCGCCCCATGTGCCGTTATTGTCCGCGTCGTTTACTATGGTGTATTGGGCAGAGCCGGGACAGCTCGCGTCCGCGATATTTATCCTTATGCGGTACCTGAAGGTCGGGTTTGTGGCGTTCGGGGTGTCGAGGTTTGAGCGCAGGAGCGCTAAGGACTGTGCGTAGCGGATGTCCTCCTGGACCTTCTTAGTAAAGACAGGGACGGAGATGGCGGAGGTCCCGCCAAAGATCATCGGATACGCTACGGCGGCGACAATCGCTGTAAGCGTGATCACAAGGACGAGCTCTATCATGGTAAAGCCCTTATTCACGGTGCGCATTATAGTATTTTGGCGAAGAACATTCAATAGTTATCGAGGTTATAGATATATATGGAGTATCCGACGTTCCCGGAGGGCTTCATCTCCCTAAAGAACCTGTAATAGTCCCTGTCGGCGAGGTAGACGCCCTGGAGCATGGTCGCGCTTATCGCGAAAGAGCCCTTGAGAGCGACCGCGTCCTTTACGTTCACGGGCGCGAGTATCGCGTAGCTCGGCAGGTACTCGTAGTCGATGCCGAAATACCTCGGGTCAGAGAGGCCGAAGTACGCGAGTTTTATCCGCTTGATATCGTTATCTTCCATGTACTTCTTGAGGCCCTTCAAGTCCTGGCCCCAGTCGAGGTTGGAATCCACAAGATATTTGTAGCCGTTCCCGGGGCCTCCGATGAACTCGTTAAAGTAAGCGAGCTGGTGCGGATAAATCGAAGCCGCAGAAAAGGCGTACCAGGCTATCAATAGGGCGAAGACAAGCTTTGCGGCCCTCGCGCTCTTTGTATTTATCAGCGGGATAAAACCGACGAGCGTGAATATGAACGGGTAGACCGGCAGTATATGGCGGATGCCGATGTTGACCTTCTGAAGCGACATCGCCGTAAAAATAATGAGCGCCGGAACCAAGAGCCACAGGCCCTTCCTGATTTCACGGACCGCTAAAAGGTAGAGTACTGAGGCGATAAGGAGTATCAGCGCCGGGATAGGCGTCTTTATGAGGAACGCGACTATAAAGTAATACCACCAGCCGGTATTTGAATACCCGCCCATGAGAAAGGCCGCTTTGCCTGTGGACGCCCCCATGACTACCCCGGCCACACTGTAAAGGTACGCCTCTGGGAGGAGCCGCCAGGACCTCGCGAAGTCGAAGAAAGGCGTTAGTGAGGATGATGCGAAAACTGACCAATTGAGAGGCTCGTAGTTGGGGCTGTCTGACCGGAACCTGAACCCGTAAATGGCCCAGAGGCAAAGATAGACGGTAATGACCAGGAGCGCGTAATACGGCAGGGCCTTTTTGCCTTCCCGCCGGAGTGCGATTGCGAAGGACGCAATAGCAATAGGGGCAAGGAGCAGAGCCGTATGCTTCGAGGCGAGCGCGAAGGCGATAGCGATTGCCGCGGCTATCGCCCTCCATGCCGTAACCCCTTTCGCGTCAAGGCAGTAGAAGAAGTAGAGCGATATGAAGAAAAAGGCGGTAATGGGGAGGTCTGTCGTTGCGATGGACGCGTTCGCGATAATATTGGGACAGAGCGCATAGAGAAAGATAGAGAGGAGCGCGCCCTTTTGCCCCCAGAGGTCCCGCGACCAGATAAATACGAATATACCGAGTAGTGTAGCGAGGATAATGTTGCCGAGCCTGCTCCAGAAAAGGATTGTGTCGCCGGTGACGCTGTTCTCATAGAGGAACTTAAGCGAATACGGAAAGAAGTTTGAGTCAGGCGCGCCCTCTGGACGGACCTTTTCGTCAAAGTCGAGGTCGAGAAGCGCGGCCGGGAGCGCGCCTGTTATGGCTCTGCCCAGGACCGGGTGGTTAAGCGGCGAGAGCCAGTCCATCCCCTTTTTCACATAGGCGTAACCGGAGAGTATGTGCGCGGACTCGTCCCATGTGTTGTTCTTCTTAAGCGCGACGGATGAAGCGGTTGCGAAGAATACCAAGAGGAGGCCGACTGCTATGGCCCATGTGATAAGGCCTGTTTTTGAACCCCCCTCCCCTCTCAAGCCTTTTTCCCTTTCATGTCTATCATAAAGGCGATCGCGTAAGCGATGAGGCTGACGACATAGAGCCCGTTAAAGCCCATCGCCATCGAAAGGTACTCGGACATCCCGCCGACGACCGCGCCGAAGATGTTCGAGCCCATGTCGACGTCCATCCTCTCCGAGCCGGCGAACGATATGCCGAAGACGAACGACGCGAAGAAGATCGGGGCCGAAATGAGGAGGAGCGATACCGCGAGTTTTGCGGTCCAGTTGAGCCCGATAAAAAGGCTCAAGGGCAGGAAATAGAGGACGATGAGCGATGCGAATATAAGCAGGTACGGGACAATGACGGACTCCATGTACCACCTGTGTATTATGAAGTTGGCGAGGAGGACGGATGAGAGTATCGCCGCGATGACTACGGAGACGACCGTCACCGTCGAGCCGAAGAGGAGCGCAAATGATGTTATTGATTTTGTCTCAAGGAGCATGAACCCGAGCCCGAGCATGAAGAATTTGAGGCTGAATGCCCCATGACGCCCTGCCGCGACCCTTATGAGCGCGAAAGAGATGACTGGTATCAGGAGGAGCATCGACCAGTATTCCCTCGGTATCTTCTTCCCGTCGAGATAGAGGAACGGCCAGTCGTCGGTGGGGAGCGTCAGAGCCCCTTTTGTCCCGAAAGATATCTCCTGGAGCCCCTCAATCGTCTTGTTTTTGCCCCTCACGCCTGGGCCCGCGACGTAGGAGATGTTGCCGGAGACCGGGTCGATCGGCGCGTATACTACGAGGTCGGCGCCGTATACGTCTTTTAATATCTCATAGAGCTTCGCGCGCATGTCAGGTCTCGGCGCGTTGTAGTTGAGCTGGAGGACTCCGTCGCCGGTCAGGAGCTCTTTCGTCTGCTTGAGGCTCTCGTAGGTGTAGACGAAGTTTTCGGTCCTTATGTTCGACATGTGAGTGAGATGGTACTGGGAGTCGAGGAAGCCTATGACGACAAGGTCATATTTTTTCTTAGTCTTGTGGAAGAAGGCCCTCGCGTCGTCAACGTGGACAGAGACCCTCTCGTCCAAAAACGGCCGGTGCGGGGACAAATGAGAGCCGAGCGTGATGAAGACCGGGTCTATCTCGACGGCGTCTATGTACGACGCGCCCTTTCTAAGCGCCATCGCCGTCTCGTTTCCGGCCCCCGCGCCGACTACCATGACGGTCTTTGGAGCGCCGAGATCATATGGTATCTCGTAGATGCGGCGGGACTCCATGATAAGGGCCGCCTCCGGGCCCTTGTAAACGAGATCGAAGTTCATGGAGCCGACCTGCGGGTTTCCGTTCGTCGTAGAGATGAAGCCGGAGCCCGGTTGCGCCGAGAACGGATAGACCTTGATCCTGCTGTACGGGGACCATACCTCGGCGCCGAAGTGGGCCGAAAAGACGAGGAAGAGGGTTATGATTATCGAGGCGGCGTTCAGATAAAAGACCCCTCTCTTCGAATACTTCCGGCTTAACCAGAGCGTCGGCACGAGGAAGACCGCGAACCAGACGAGCGGCGTCGTCCAGAGCCACCCCGCGATGGCGAAGATGACAATGCCGGCGAGCGCCCCTGCTACGTTTATGGAATAGGCGCGCAAAGGCCTGAACGCGGACATGGACCTCATCGTCTCTTGCCCGAGCGGGATGAAGTACATGGCTATTGCGGCGTAGAAGAATACGAGGACGCCCAGTATCGGGACGGACTGCGCCCTGGTGTTCGCCCAGAACTCGGGCCAGATAGACTCGTCCTTGAGCGAGTGGTCGAGGTCTATGCGGAGGTAGTCGTTAAAGTAGATGATGATGGTGACAAGGACGAGCGAGGCTATGGGGATGAACTCGATGTAATTCCTCTTCGACCTCGACGTGAGAAAACCAATGCCGATCCCCAGGAATATGGCGATCAGAATCGCGTTTTTGTAGTACGACAGCAGATATATGTTCGAGGAGACGTACCGTATGAACATCATCTCGCCGAAGAGCGTCAAAAAGCTTATGAGGAAGAGCTTAAGTCCCGGTCTCTTGTCAGTCATCAGTCCCTTCTCTTCATTCCAAAATGGAATATACCGAATGCGGCGAGCGACAGGGCGGCGGCTGAGCTCACCCACGCGCCCGCGCGAAAGCTCATGGGGCGGTACTCGAACCTTACGACATGCGCCCCGCCCTCAAGCGGCACGGCCCTGAGCACGTAGTCGGCCTTTAAAATCCGCTCTTCTTTCCCGTCCACAAAGGCCTTCCAGCCCGGGTACCAGGACTCTGAAGCAACAAGCACGGACCTCTCAGAGCAGTTGGTATGGAGCTCTACGGAGTTCATCCTGTAACTTACGACTTCGACTTTGCAGTTCCGCAGGGGGCGTCCATCCGCTTGTCCGCCCCCCTGCCACGGGACCTCTTCGAGGAAGACCGTCTTTTTAGGGTCGAAGCCGGTGCCTGAAATAATTGAGGCGAACTCGTCGGACTTCGTAATCACCCTGTAATCAGCGGCCAGATTGAAGCGCGGCACGAAGTCGAGGTTCTCATAAATCTTCAAGGCCCTCTCAGCCTCCACGCCCGTCGCGCCTGGAAGCGCGCCTATGACCTTCACGAGCCTGTATCGCTTTGATCTTATCTCCGGTATAGATACCACGTATCTAACGTTCAGCAAAGAGGGTATATTGGTCGCGTCTATCGAAGACCGCCGGGTCATTATGTCGTAGAGGCTCGCATAGTCGCCGCGTTTCATCACCTCGACCCCGTTAATGTCAAATACTCGGAAGAGGAGGTTGTAGCCAGTAAGCCGCTCCTTGTGCAGGTCCATCCTCTTTAAGATATCCCTGTCGAATTTTTCCGCGTCCTTCACCTCGACGCTCACGTCCATAGTCTTCGGCGTTACGAATACCCGGAAGAGCCCGTTCTCCTCCTCCGCCATGCGCCCGGTCATGAACCCCATCACGTTGCCCTTGTCGTAATAGGTCTCGCTCTTTGTCGAGAAGTAGTAGCCCTCGTGCGCGAAGAATAGGTCTATTGACAGCATTGCGACGACGAACCAGGGCAGGAGCCTCGTTGCCTTTGACCTGTACGCGAAGTAAAGGCCGATAGAGAATACGATGAAGAAGGCGAGTAGCCGCTTGGTGTTGAAAATATTTATCTCAGCCCTGTTGTACTCGGGATAGTCGATTCCCCGCTCCACAAGGAACGCCTTGACCTCCGGGCCAGAGAAGCCCAGGTACCCGAATGCGGCGGCAGAGAGCGTGGCGGCCGCAAGGAGGAAAACAATGACTTTCAACGCGGACTTCCGCTGTTTTCCGGCGGCCTCGACGAGCCCGTCGAGGCCGAGCCCCGTTGCGATGGAGATAAAGAGGAACGGCGCGAAGAGGAACTTTACCGGATACCTGAATTTGTCAAAAAAAGGCGACCATGCGTGGAGGTACTGGTAGAAGAAGAAGTTGCGTCCCATAGAGAGGCTCAAAAAAACGAGGCCGAGGAGCGCGAAGGGCACGGCCCTCCTCTTTGCCTTTATGAAAAAGAATATGGAGAGGACGAAAGGCACGGCCCCGGTGTATATGGTCTTAAGCCAGCTCTGGTTGGCCCAGTATTTATCCTCGCTCACGCCGTACCCGAACGGGTCGGGGATGAGGAACTGTACGAAGTCCTTGACATCCAGCGACCACGTCGTCGCCTCAAAGAAGGATAGCCCCCCTGCCCTCGTCGAATGGCGCGCGAGCTCGATGAATGGGAATAACTGCACAGCACCTAATGACAGGAAGACAACGGATGTTATAATAAGCAGGGCGGCCCTTTTGACAAGCCTCGCCCTCGGCACAGCGCCGTCAAAATCAAAGATGCCAGGGAAGAAAGCGAGTACGGATATGAGCCCGAAAGTGCCGAGGAAGACTTCAATCCCGCCGCCGGTGAACATAACCGTCATAACTATGCCGGTGAGAACGGCGTAGCCAGACGAGGCGCGCCGCAAGGCCCTAAGGAACAGGAATACCGCAAGCGGCGTCCACGCGGCGGAAAAAAGCGTGGACATCACGTTGTGCGCGGAAAAGAGATACCCGCCGAGCATGAACGCGACCGCCGAGGCGAGAGAGCCCCACTTTCCGCCCTTAAGCTCCCGGACGAGCGCGTAAGTGAATATCCCGGCGAGGAAGAAGTGTACGACAATGGATAAGTTGAACGCGAGGTCGAACGGGAATATGAGCAGTATTATATTTACGGGATAGAATATGCCCGGCTGGAGCGTCGCAAGGAGCGGGTGGCCGCTGTACGAGTACGGGTTCCAGAGTGGGAATTCACCGTTCTTTAGTATCTCGACCCAGAGATGCCTCGGAGGCAGGAAATAGACGCCTAAGTCCCTTTCCGTGAGGAGAAACGCGCCGCCGAGCGCCTGAGAGAAGTATAATGACGCGAGCGCGGCAAGGTATATGGCGGCAAAAAAAAACATTGAGGGACCGGACGCCGCGCTGACACTCGCGGCGTCGATTTTACCTTCCTAAAGTGAAGGACCCGTTACCACCCTCCTTAAGAGGGCGATAACGGGTCCGTTTAAATGCGTCTCAGATGAGGTTAGAAATTGTACTGTACCCTCGGGGAGAGGGTCGTGTTGCCGCCTGTGAAGGTCATGGTGTAAGGGTTTCCGCCGATGTCGATCGTGATGAGGACGGCGTTGCCGGCCATGGTGACGTTGTCGGCGGCGGTGACGGTAGCTCCGGCTATGTTTGCGTCATAAAGGACGGCGGTCGTGCTTGCAAAGCCGGCAGTGGTGCCGAGCTGGTACGCCGTGCCCCGCACCAGGAACTGCGAGTGTAGGATGTTCGTGGCCCCTGATATCGCCCCGCCTATGCCCTTTGCGGTGGAGAGCCTCGCGTCAGACTGCAAGTCCACGAACCTCGGAATCGCCACTGCCGCGAGTATCGCGAGAATGACGATGACCATAACCAGCTCTATAAGCGTAAAACCTTTATTCCCTCTCATCCCTGCCTCCTTTTGGTTATTGAATATGAACGATTGTAGCTATAACACAGCCCTAAAAAGCTGTCAATATATTTGTTTTACTTGGAGAAAAACGCCTTACCATCTCTCGTAACCGCGAGTCGACGACCTGATCATCCCCGAAGACGCGTCATAATTGTACCTGTTTCCGAACGGGTCAACTGGAAAGCCTTCGGGGTCCAGGGTCATCGTCTCGACGTACTTTCCGGATATGACTATCCTGTAATCGGCCCCTTCGATCCCCCGTTTCGAGGCGTCTACGCCCCTGTCAACCATCTCTTTTAACGATATCGGCAGTTTTTCGTTAAACATTAGATAATAACTGAGGGCGCTCCTTAAGTTCGACATCTCGACGAGCAACGCCGTTTCCTTGACGGTCCTTACTGACGAATAGTATCTGTCAACAGCTATGAGTACGAAGACGGCGACGAGGACCGCCACAAGGAGCGCCTCGATAGCCGACCGGCCTTCAACAGACCGCAATACGCGCGCCGTGGTTTTCACCCTACCGCCTCACTATCTTCAATATGTCCCACATCGGGAGGAATATCGCGAGCGCGATAAAAAGGACTATGACGAATATGAAGGCGAGGAGGATGGGTTCGAGCGTGGTGGTCAGGTTCCTTATGGTGTTGTCCACCTCGCCGTCGTAATACTCGGCGACCTTATCGAGCATATTGTCAAGATTTCCAGTGTCCTCGCCGACGGTCACCATCTGCACGACCATAGGCGGGAAATGCGCGGCCCTTGACATAGGCTCAGCGAGCCCCTTGCCGGCCCTCACCTCGTCCTCTATCTTCTTTATCTCAACGGCGAGGACCGTGTTCTCGACGGCTCGCGATACTATGTCTATGGACTGCAATATCGGGAGCCCGCTCTTGTAAAGCGCGCCCAGGACCCTTGAAAAACGCGAGAGCATTGATTTAAGGAGGAGCGGACCGAAGATCGGGACCTTGAGGCGGATGGCGTCCAGGGTACGCCTCCCTTCCTTTGTCGCGGCATACGTCTTCCACCCGAGGACGGCCGCCGCCACGATCACTATGGCAAGATACCAGTAAGAGGTAAAGGCGTTCGAGGCCTTGATGAGTATCTTCGTAGGCAAAGGCAACTCTACCTGGAAGCTCGCATACAGCTTCGCGAACTTGGGGATGACGAAGTTCATGAGTATGACGATAGCAATGGCTATCGCGCCCAGGACTATCTTTGGATAGAGGGTCGCGGCCTTGACCTTCGCCCTGTTCTCGGCGTTCTTCTCGGACATGCTGGCGAGCCTTTCAAGCACGTTATCGAGTATGCCTCCCGCCTCTCCCGCCTCTATCATGTTCGCGTAGAGCTCGCCGAAGACCTTGGGGTGCCTGGAGATAGCGCCTGAGAACGACGAACCGCCCTCTACGTCCTCCCGTATCTGTTTTACTACCGAGACAAATTCCTTTGACTGTATCTGGCGCTCAAGGGTGAATAGCGCCCTCGTGAGCGGCACGCCCGCCCCAAAAAGCGTGGCAAGCTGTCTGGAAAAGAGTATGACGTCGCGGTCATTGACCTTTTCCTTAAAAAGCGCGTCCAGAAAAGGAGGCAACGCGGCCTTCCTCCCGCCGGCAACGACACTTAATGGGATAAGCCCCAGCTTGTCCAGCGAGGCCTCAAGCTCGGTCCGGCTCGCGGCGTCCATGTTGCCTACCACAAGCACGCCCTGCCTGTCTCTTGCCCTGTACTGGAATGAAGGCATACTTCGAGATTACCCAGTTGACGGGTTGAGGCACGAACAAGCCTCAGTCTATCGACTGTGTAGCCTGGAGCACCTCCTCTACCGTGGTATATCCTCCGGCCACCGCCCGTACGCCCTGGACGCGTAGCGTCTTGAAGCCTTTTTTTCTGGCGGTCTCGAGGATGAGGTTGCTGTTAGCCTTGGCGAGTATGAGGGACCTTATCTCGTCGTCGAGAAGGAGAACCTCATAGATGCCGAGCCTGCCTTTGAGGCCCGTGTCCTTGCAGGCAGGGCATCCCGCGCCCCTGTAAAGCTGTGGGGCGGTCCCGGTGAGATTAACGCCCAGGTCGGTCAGCATGCGCGGGTCCGGGTCGTAGGCGACGGCGCACGACTTGCAGACCTTCCTCACCAGCCTCTGCCCGACGACGCACGTAAGGGCTGAGGAAATGAGGAACGGTTCTATGCCCATGTCCATGAGCCGTGAGATTGTGCCCACGGCGTCGTTTGTGTGTACCGTTGATATGACGAGGTGTCCCGTGAGGGAGGCGTGTATGGCTATCTCAGCCGTCTCCCTGTCCCGTATCTCTCCTATCATCACTATGTCCGGGTCCTGACGGAGTATATGGCGGAGCGCGCTCGCGAATGTTATGCCGACTTTTACATTTACCTGGACCTGGTTGACCCTTTTGAGGTGGTACTCTACCGGGTCCTCGACGGTAACTATGTTTTTGTCGATGGTGTTAAGGAGGCTTAAAAGCGTATAGGCGGTAGTGGTCTTGCCGCTCCCGGTAGGGCCGGTGATGAGTATAAGGCCGTACGGCCGTCTTATGATACGCCGGAGCGCGTCGAGGACGTCTGGCATGGGAGTTAAGTGCTCGAACTCGAGTATGACGGCGCTCTTGTCCAGAAGCCGGAGAACGGCCTTCTCTCCGAAGAGAGTCGGGAGCGTTGAGAGCCTGACGTCTATGTCTCGATTGCCGAGCTTGACCTTGAAGCGTCCGTCTTGCGGGAGCCTCTTTTCCGCGATGTCGAGCTCTCCGAGTATTTTAACGCGGGATATGACCGCCGGATGAATCTTCATCGGCAGGTTTATCGTCTCTGTCAGGACGCCGTCTATGCGTAGCCGTACGCGCAGCGTGTCTTCGTCAGGCTCTATATGTATGTCGGAGGCGTTGTCTACTACGGCGCGAGAGATGAGGAGGTTCACAAGCTGTACAACGGAGGTCTCCCCCGCGATTTTTTCGAGTTTCTCCGGCAGGTCCTCTTCGCCCTTAAGGAGTTCGAGGCCAGAAGACTGTATCTTCTTTATCATATCATCGAGTGAGGTCTCCATGCCGTAGTACTGGTTTATGGCCTTCAAGACCTCTGTCTCGGTCGTGACGAGAGGGACGATGTTCTTTCTCGCTATGCGCTTGATCTCGTCTATGGCGAAGACGTTAAGGGGGTCGAGCATGGCGACCTTGAGGTCGTCGCCCTCGACTGCGAACGGGACGACCATGTGCCTTCTGGCGACCGCCTCGGGTATGGTCCTTATTATCTGGGGGTCGAGTATTGCGTTGGACAGGATGATTGCGGGGATCTGGTACTGTTCGGCAAGGGCGTTCGCGATATCTTCTTCTGTCGCATAGCCCAGGTTTACGATGACCCTGCCGACCCTCGTGTTGGTCCTTTTGCCGATGCTGAGGGCCTCTGCGAGCTGGGTATCGGTCAGGATCCCCTTGGATTTGAGGATCTCGCCCATAGGCTGGATCTTTTTTACTACGGTCATCCCTTGCCTGCCATTCCTGTTAGTAGCGCCTTTTCCGGCAACATATACGAAACTACGCGTCTTGTCAACGGGTTTCGGGAGCTGTCTTAAGAGACAGTATATTGCATAACGCCTTAAAATAAAAGGGCTTACAGATACATACTTATCGTCAGCCGGCTTAAGGACTTGAATCATTCAAGTCGTGTCGTGTTATTCAACAGCAGGACAAATTCAAAGGGTCTTCCCTTGGGTTGACTTTCTACGACTCGTAGAATATACTACAGTTGTAAGCTCTTCAACTCAATGGCAGGAGGGCCATATGGCAAAAGACCCGGTCTGCGGCATGACGGTGGAGGCGGCAAAGGCCGCCGGAAAAAGCGAATATAAGGGAGAGGCCGTCTATTTCTGCTCTATCAAGTGCAAGGAGCGGTTCGACTCCGATCCCGGGTCTTTTCTCGGCGCGGAGATTAAAGAGGCCGCCCATGGGCACAGGGGCATGACGCCTGCATCCAGCGGCGCGACGGATACCGCCAAGGACCCTGTCTGCGGCATGGTCGTCGAGAAGCGCAAGTCGCTCAAGAAAGAGATGGGGGGCAGGGCCTACTACTTTTGTAGCGACGGGTGCCTGAAGACGTTCGTCGCCCCTGAAGAGGAGTTGAGGAAGATGAAAAGGAGGGTCTCTATCGCCCTCTTCGGCGTCCTCGTACTCGCCCTCTTGAGGGCCGCCTTCTTCCTCGGCCTCGCCGCCGGGGCCACAATCCTCACATGGGCGCCGATACCCCAACTCCCCTGGTTCACGTGGGGCGTGTGGCTCTTTATCCTCGTCACCCCGGTGCAGTTCATCGGAGGTTGGAGTTTTTACAAGGGGGCTTACAACGCGGTCAGCAACAAGCAGATAAACATGGACTTCCTCATCGCCCTCGGGACAACGGTCGCGTACCTCTACTCGGTCGCCGTCATCTTCGCGCCGGACATGCTTCCGGTCAAGGTCGAGGAGCGGGACGTCTATTTCGAGGTCTCGGCCGTCATCATCGCCTTTGTCCTACTCGGCAAATATATGGAAGAAATAATAAAGAAGAGGTCTTCTGCCGCCGTGCGCAAGCTCATGGACTTGAAACCCCAGACGGCGCGCGTAATAAGGGACGGCATCGAGATGGAGGTCCCTGCCGAGACGGTGCAGATAGACGACATCGTGGTCGTAAGGCCCGGAGAGAAGATACCGGCGGACGGCGTGGTCGTCGAAGGCGCATCGGCGGTAGACGAGAAGATGATAACCGGAGAATCCATCCCCGTTGAGAAGAAGGCCGGGGACGATGTAATAGGGGCGACCATCAACAAGGTCGGCCTCCTCAAATTCAGGGCAAAGAGGGTCGGCTCTGAGACCACATTGAACCAGATAATAAAGATGGTCGAGGAGGCGCAGGCCTCAAGCGCCCCCATACAGAGGATAGCCGACCAGGTCTCGGGATACTTTGTGGTCTCCGTTGTAGCGGTGGCCTTTCTTTCCTTTTTCGGGTGGTGGGCCCTCGGGAACTTCCCCCAGGGGCTCTTGAGCTTCATAGCGGTCCTTATCATCGCCTGTCCCTGCGCCCTCGGCATAGCCACGCCCGCCGCGCTCATGGTGGGCGTTGGAAAGGGGGCCGAGGCCGGGATACTCATACGCGGAGGCGAGTACCTCGAGAGGGCCCAGAAGCTCAATACCGTCGTATTTGACAAGACAGGGACGCTCACGAAGGGCGAGCCGTCGGTTACGGACATCATAAGCCTCGAAGGCGATAAGGACGCGGTCCTTAAGCTCGCATCGATTGCCGAGAAGGGCTCGGAGCACCCGCTCGGAGAGGCGATAATAAAGGCCGCAAGGATGAAGGGGCAGGACATTCCCGACCCCGAGGGCTTCGAGGCAATGCCGGGCCACGGCGTAAAGGTCCTCTACGATAAAGAGACGGTCCTCCTCGGCAACAGACGCCTCATGCAAAAATTCAAAATCCCGATAGATTCGATCGATGTCAGGTTAAGCGAGCTTGAGACACAGGGCAAGACCGCGATGCTTATCGCGAATGGCGGGAGGGTCATCGGCATCATCGGGGTCGCGGATACGCTGAAGGAGGGCTCAGTATCCGCTGTATCGGCCCTTAAGAAAGAAGGGATCGAAGTGGTCATGCTCACAGGCGACAATGAAAGGACGGCCAGGGCCATAGCCGGCGAGCTCGGCATAGAGAACGTAATAGCTAACGTCCTCCCGGGCGAGAAGGCCGGTGTTGTAAAGGGATTCCAGGCCTCTGGCAAGGTTGTCGCGATGGTAGGTGACGGCATCAACGACGCCCCGGCGCTGGCCCAGGCGGACATAGGCATAGCCATAGGGAGCGGCTCGGACATCGCCAAGGAGACTGGGGGCATAATACTCGTCCGGGATGATGTCCGCGACGTTGTCGCTGGGATAAGGCTCTCAAGGGCCACCATGCGGAAAATCAAGCAGAACCTTTTTTGGGCGTTCATATACAACGCCATCGGCATACCTATCGCGGCTCTCGGTTTTTTGAACCCCATAATCGCGGCGGCCGCTATGGCCTTGAGCTCTCTTTCTGTCGTAGCCAACTCGGCTACTTTAAAGACGTTTAAGATTGAGGTGAAATAAGAGTGAAAAAGGCTGTATGGCTCTGCCCTCCCCTGATGGCGGCCCTCGCCGCGTGGATATTCACGCTCCTCGGGTTTACCCCATGGACGGCGGTCTTAATCGCCCTTCTCCTTGTATGCCCCGGTATTATCTTTTACGGCATAGTAAGGGTGTTCCGCCATCCCAGGGGGTTTTCACCAGAGACCATCCATACCCGCGGCATGCCGCTTGATCTCCTCGCGCCCATATACGACAGGTACTGTCCGATAATAGGTCTCGGAAGGGCGTTCAGGCTGGAGACGCTCCGGCACGCCGGCCTGAGAGCGGGAGAGTACATTTTGGATATCGGTTGCGGCACAGGTGTTTTGACGAGGCTTGCGGCCCATGATGTCGGGCCTGCCGGGCGTGTTACTGGCATAGACCCCGCCGCAAAAATGATAGGGATCGCGAAAAAAAACGGGCTTGCCGAGGGTAGCCGGGCGGAGTTCATACCGGGGGTCGCTGAACACCTTGATTTTGAGGACAACCGCTTTGACTGCGTCCTTTCAAGCGCGATGCTCCATCACCTCCCCCCTGACCTGAAGATTAAATGCCTATCAGAAGCGCTCCGCGTGCTTAAGCCTGGAGGCCGCCTTGTCCTTGTCGACGTGGACAGGCCCTCAAACACGGCCTGGTGGATAGTCCTGTGGCCGCTCCTTTTCTGGTCGTTTACAGAGGGTCAGGTTAAAGGCAGGATCAAAGAGATGATGATCAATGCGGGATTTTCCAGCGCCGAAAGGGTCGGGGGCTGGGGCGGTTTGCTCGGCTTCTGGAAGGCCTTTAAGTGAGACCAAGGCCCCAAAAAAAAACGCCCGCGGCACGATGCCGCGGGCGTTTTTTTGTTTTTGTCTGAACATCTTGCGGGCAGTAGTACCTGCCGGCTAACCCACAAACGTGCACTTCGAGGCCGCGGTCCTTGTGTCCATGTTGCGGCCCCTGTTTATGTGGTCGTCTATCTCTGAGGCGCATCCGATCATCCTGCCGAAGAGGAAGGTCGTGAATGCCGCGGACTCGACCTCCTTATCCGTCATCTTTCCGGAGTTGAACGACACCCATACGACTTTCAAGAGGATGACCGCGATTACCGCGTCGACGTTCACGCAGTACACGTTCGACGACACCTTGGCGTCGAAGAGCGAGTGGACGAGGTTCTGGTAGAAGTCGAGGAACACGTTGTATATCCCCTTCTCCTCGAAGAGAGCGGATACGAACCTCTCCCTCGGGTCGTAGTTGACCTCCCTGCCCTTGAATACAGGGTGGTTGACGCAGGGGATCTTAAGATACTCGATGTTCCCGAAGGCCTTCTGCTCGGCCTTGTACTTTGCGTACCACTTCGCGTACTCATCCGCTATGGCCTTGAGGTTAAGGCCGTGTACCCTGGAGGACGGGTCTTTAAGGCCGGTCTTCCCGAACCTCTCGATGAGGAAGGCTATCGCCTCATACCCGTTGCCGCCGTGCGCGAACCCCGTGTGCGTGAGGAACCCTATGAACGCCTTGTTTATCTGTACCCTCGCCGTGTCCTCCGGGCCGTCGGAGCTGACGGCGCCCTTGCAACCCTGCGCGGATATAGTGCCGGGGCCGTTCGAGATGATGAGGCCGAGCAACATTGAGAACTCGAACCGCTCCTTCTCATCGGGCTTTCTGCCGATAAGGGCGAGGAACGCCGCGTCGGTGAAGGTCCAGCCGCTGAGCAGTTCGTCGTTCTTTATGCCGCAGAAGGCGTCCTTCGTATGTTTGGAGACAGGCACGCTGCACCCGACAAAGGACGAGAATATGCGGGAGTACCACGGCAGGGCCGTGAGCGTCACTTTGGATATCGACCTCCTGACGAGCGGCTCCCAGCCGAGCGTCATCCAGAGGCCCGCCATGAGGGCGTCGGAAGACGGGTTGCCGTTGGCGGCGTCCTTAACGAGCTCGATAAAGGCGGACTTCTTGTCAAGCGCGCCAATCGCCTTCAACATGGGCTTCGCGAGCTTGTCGTCTTTTGAGGCGACGAGCGCCTTCTTCGCATCAGCCGACATGGACTTCAGAATAGCCGAGTGGTCGAACCCCTCTGTCGGGGAGACTACCCCGGAGGTCTGGAAGAGGTCGAGGAGAGCGCTCATAGCGTCAAGCGCGCCCTTTACCCTCCCCCTGCCTATTATCGAAATAGCCGAGGAGAGGACCGTGTTAGGGGAGCTCTCCGCCTCTCTGGCCGCGTCAGCCGCGATCGCGGCGGCGTCGCCGTCGTGGTTGAGATAGGCGTTGAAAGCGATGTTTGTAAGGCTCCGCTCGTACTCGGAAGGGTACTTCTTCAAAAGCGAGAAGAAGAGGTTCTCCTCAAGAGAGCGCTTCGAGGCGTCGAGGATAGAGACGTTGTGGAGCTTCGTCACCTGTGTCGCCGGGTCCATCATGGAAACGCCTGAGGCGTCCTTCATCGTTTGTCTCGGGTACTGCGCGCCTATCTGCCTGTTTATGTGGTCTATCTGCTCGTCGTACGGGGAGACTGCCCTGACCGCCTTGAAGTCGAGCTCCTTGGGCACCTGTATGGAGGCGTCGGAGGCGAACCAGCACTTAAGCGAGAGGTCCCCCTTTGCCTCGAAGTCGGGCTTTATGCCGTTAAGCTCCATTACCTTTGTGAGCGCCTCGGGGATGTACGCGATGTTCGTTACGACCGCGCCCTTTTTCGAGGCTATCGGCGTCTGCGGCGTGTATATGCCGTTCACGCCGAAGTAGTCCATGTACCACTTTTCCTTGGCGTTCGCGTCGTCGCCGGAGCCCGCAAGAGACCCTGCGTGGCCGCAGGCCTTTGTGAGGCGCGCCTTCCAACGGCCCACGACGCAGGCTACCGTGGGTTTCCCTATCTCAAGACCGTGCTCGTAGTACCCGCCGGGCTCGGTGTAGATGACCGCGGCCTTCGACCTGTCGTCGTTATCGAGGGCGTGGAAGAACTCCTTCGGTGCGTAGTGGATGTAGACGTCTTTTCCGCTCGATATCGAAGTCGTCGTTCCCCACCCTTTTGTAAGGAGGTATACGGCTATGGTGGTCGTAAAGTTGCCGGAGTTAGAGAACAAGGCGATAGAGCCCTTTACGAGGGATTCCTCAGGCTTGTTTCCCCCGAGCGCGCCGCCTATCCTCACCTTGTTCCAGGCGTCGGCGACGCCAAGGCAGTTACCGCCGAAGACGTCCACGCCGTTAGCCTGGCAGATCGCCCTTATGACCCTTGCGTCGTTGACCGAGACTTTTTCGGTAAGCACGATGACCTTCTTGAGGTCAGGGTTGTGCCTTACAGCCTCGGCGACACCGTCCTTCACCCCTGATGGGGGAAGGTATATGACGGCGGTATTGAACTTGAGCCCGGCCTTTATGCCTTCCTTTATCGAGTTGAAGACCGGGATGTTCCCTGCCTTTGTCTCGAGGAACTGGCCGGACCTTCCGGGGCTCGTGCCGAAGACGATATTGCCGCCCGAGTAGATGTGGCTTACGGGAGTAACCGTCCTGGACTCGTTTCCGAGTATGTTAAAGACGCATACCCTGTCCTCCCTCGTGGCTATCTCGGAGAGGGAGTTTATCCCGACGTAGTACGGGAACTTCTTGACGCCTTCCTTATGCATAGTCGTCCTCGTATGTGAGTTTTATGTGGCTAAACCCCGGCGTTTTTCCTGGCGGAGGCCGCGAGGGCCGGGTTCGCATCTGCGAAAAGTCCCCTGCCCTCCCTCTCCATCCACTTGTCGACCGAGAGGGCGTAGTTGACGACCTCGCTCATTGCGGAGTCGTGGCCGAATATCCTGTACGGGAGCTTCAAGTTCTCGATCGTGTCCCTCAAGTAGGCCATGCCCCTTATGAGGTTCGGGCCGCCCCTGCCGACGACTACGAAGAGCGGGGTCGGGCCGTTCTTGTGGAAGAAGTCCTTCAACGCGTCGGCCATCGCCCTGAATGTCTCGTATATGTCGGTGTTGTTCGCCTTGCCGCCTATGATGAAAAGGACGTTGGACTGCTTCAGCCAGTACTTGAATACTATTCTCGATATCTGGAACATCTTCTCGTACGGCGGGTTGCCTCCGAAGTCGGACGAGATCGTCGCCCTCTCGCCGAGGAGCTCGGTCACAAGCGCGTTCGCGCCGCCGCCGAAGGTCGGGGCGGTAATGGTCCCGCGCGGGTTCATGACGAATACGTCGCTCTGACCCTGGTAGGTGCGGAGCTGGTTTATCTCCTGCTCGAATTCGGAGTAGTCGGAGGCGAAGAGGTGGGCCGGGAGGCCAAGCCTCTTCCACGCCGGGTTGTCCTGGTCAAACGAACCCTTGAAGTCGCAGGCGATTGGCGTAAGCCTTCCCTTTGAGTCCGGGGACATCCTTATGGGGTTCAATTCCAGGGTGGCCATCCCGTAGTTGTTGTAGAGCGTCCAGAGCTTCGGGAGGTTCTGGACGAGCGGGCTTATTATCTCGCTCGGAGCGCCGAGCTCGGTCAGCGCGTTCGATATGTGGAATGATTTAAGGCCGGTGAGCGCGTCGAACGGGACCTCTTTTATCTTGTCCTTCGGCAGTTCCTCTATGTCCATGCCGCCGTGGTGGGTGATCGTCATGGTAGGGGCGCGGAAGACGGTGGAGTCGCTGATCGAAAAGTAGACCTCGTGCTCCGCCGGGACGCCGCCCTCGAAGGTGACTCCGTCTGCCTTGGCTACGGAGTTGCCGAAGGCGTGCTCAATGAAGTAGAGCCGCTCCTTTTCCTTGAGCGCCGTCGTTATGTCCTTTGCCCTGCCGATGAGGCCGGCCTTACCCTTTTTTCCAACGCCGCCCTTGAATACCGGCTTTATGAAGACCTGACCGCACTTCTTTATAAGGTCTTTTATTTCATCGACGCTCGCCTCCGGGCCAAGCACTTCGGCTGTCGGGAACTCGACGCGCTTAAGCAGCTCTTGTCCCCAGAGAAGGCCTGTGAGTTGCATAACTACCTCCGTTATCCTTTTTCAATAAAAGCAAGCTGTTAACGGAATTACCTGATGCGGAGCATCAGGTAATTCCCGATAGCGCCTATTACCTGATAGCGTCAATTATCGCGTTAAAGGTCGCGCTCGGACGCATCGCCTTTGCCGTCTTCTCCCTGTCCGGGTGGAAATATCCGCCGATATCCTGGGGCCTTCCCTGGGCGCCGTTGAGCTCTCCCAAGATCTTCGATTCGTTCGCCGCAAGGTCAGCCGCCGCCTTTGCGAAACGCCTCTGGAGGTCCGCGTCCCTGGTCTGGGCGGCCAGGGCCTCTGCCCAGTATAAAGCGAGGTAGAAGTGGCTCCCGCGGTTATCAAGCTCGCCGACCTTGCGGGCCGGAGACCTGTTGTTGTCGAGTATCCTGCCGTTCGCCTGATCGAGCGCGTCGGCAAGGACCTGGGCCTTATTATTTTTAAACATGCTGGCGAGGTGCTCCAAAGACACTCCAAGGGCCAGGAACTCGCCGAGGGAATCCCACCTCAGGTACCCCTCCTCAAGGAACTGCTGTACATGCTTTGGCGCCGAGCCCCCGGCGCCGGTCTCAAAAAGACCGCCCCCGTCCATAAGGGGGACGATTGAGAGCATCTTCGCGGACGTGCCGAGCTCGAGGATCGGGAAGAGGTCTGTCAGATAATCGCGTAGCACGTTGCCGGTTACGGAGATAGTGTCTTTCCCCGCCCTTATGCGCTCAAGTGATAGGCGTGTGGCCTCCACCGGGGTCATGATCCTGATGTCGAGCCCCTTGGTGTCGTGGTCCTTGAGGTATTTCTCAACTTTCCCTATAAGCTCCCTGTCGTGCGCCCTGTTCTTGTCGAGCCAGAAAATGGCCGGAGCGCCGGTCGCGCGCGCCCTCGTTACCGCGAGCTTTACCCAGTCCTGTATGGGCGCGTCCTTTACCTGGCAAGCGCGGAAGATGTCCCCTTCTTCGACAGACTGCTCAAGCAGGGTCTTACCTGAGGCGTCAACTACGCGGATAGTCCCGTTTCCGGGGGCCTTGAAGGTCTTGTCGTGCGACCCGTACTCCTCGGCCTTTTGGGCCATGAGGCCGACGTTGGGGACGGTCCCCATCGTCCTCGGGTCGTAGGCGCCGTGTTTCTTGCAGTCCTCGATGACTTCATGATAGACGCCGGCGTAGCACCTGTCCGGTATCACAGCCTTGGTGTCGCGGAGCTTGCCGTCAGGCCCCCACATTTTTCCGGACTCGCGTATCATGGCGGGCATGGAGGCGTCTACGATCACGTCGCTCGGCACGTGCAGGTTGGTAATGCCCTTGTCCGAGTTGACCATCGCGACTTCAGGGCGGTTCTTATAACATGCCTTTATGCCGGCCTCTATCTCGGCCCTCTTTGCCTCCGGCAGATTCGCAATCTTCGCGTAAAGGTCTCCGAGCCCGTTGTTGGGGTCTACCCCAAGCTCCTTTATCGTAGCGGCGTGCTTCTCGAATACGTCCTTGAAAAAGACTGTAACGGCGTGTCCGAACATGATCGGGTCCGAGACCTTCATCATCGTACCCTTGAGGTGGAGCGAGAAGAGCACGCCCTTCTCCTTAGCGTCCTCTATCTGCACCTCGAAGAATTTGCGGAGCGCGCGCCGGCTCATGACGGCCGCGTCTATGACCTCGCCAGCCTTAAGGGCTGTTTTTTCCTTGAGGACAGTCGTCTTGCCGTCTTCTCCGACGAACTCGATCCTCGCATTTCCGGCCTCAGCGACGGTCACGGACTTTTCAGAGCCGTAGAAGTCGCCGTTGTCCATGTGCGAGACATGGGTCTTTGAGTCAGCTGACCAAGCGCCCATCTTGTGCGGGTTCTTTTTTGCGTAATTCTTGACGGAGACCGCGGCCCTGCGGTCGGAGTTGCCTTCGCGGAGCACCGGGTTTACGGCGCTCCCGAGGACCTTGCCGTATCTCGTCTTTATGTCCTTTTCGGCGTCGGTCAATGGGGCCTCCGGGTAGTCCGGGACTTTATAGCCCTGCGACTGCAGTTCCTTTATGGCGGCCTTCAACTGGGGGATGGATGCGCTGATGTTCGGGAGCTTTATGATATTGGCCTCCGGGGTCTTTGCGAGCTCGCCCAAAGCGGTCAACTCATCCGGTATCCTCTGCTTCTCGGTCAGGTTTTCGGGGAAGTTAGCGATGATCCTCCCGGCAAGAGAGATGTCCCTCGTCTCGACCTCGACGCCGGCAGGTGCCGTGAACGCCTTTATGATAGGGAGCAGGGAAAAAGTCGCCAGCATGGGTGCTTCATCGATCGCGGTATAGATAATCTTTACGGACATGCATCCCTCCTGTTTGTTTGCTCGACACGAATTTGGGCGTATAATTTGAGGCTTGACTAAACCAGAATTTCGGTATTTTGTCAAGTTTCCTGAGCTATTATGGGTGCGGCCCGCTAACCACTCGGCTGGCCCCCGCACAGAGCGATAAAGGCAAAAAAAAACCGCCCGTGCGCAAAAAAATGATGAATTTATCCATCGTTTTTTGCCCAGACGGTCGGCTATTGCTTATGCCTCCGCTCCCCGGTGGTTGCCACCTTGATTCCGTCAGTCGCGAAGGTCCCGGCGCGTTAGCGCCTTCTATTTTCAGCGTAAAAATAGTACAGGAAAGGCCTTATTTTGTCAAGTGGGAATTTGTCGTCGTAAACCGGGAAAAAAGGCTTTTTCGCGATCCGGCCTCAGGGGAGGTCGAGCCTTTCGAAGAAGGGTTTGAGCTTGTCGTAGGTATCGAGGAGGTGCTCGGGTATGACCTTTATATCCGCGAGCACCGGCATGAAGTTGGAGTCTCCGTTCCAGCGCGGGACTATATGGATGTGGAGGTGGTCATCTATCCCCGCGCCGGCGGCCTTTCCGAGGTTGAAACCGACGTTGAAGCCGTCCGGCTTCATTGTCTTCGTGAGGGCGGCTGTCGAGTGGCGCATGAGCCTGAAGGCGTCTATCGATTCCTCAGGCGTGATCTCCTCAAGCTTCGCTACATGCCTTGCCGGGGCGATAAGGAGGTGGCCGCCGTTGTATGGGTACTTGTTAAGCATCACAACCGAGACGGAGCCCGCGAAGAGGACTAAAGACTCTCTCGGGTCTTTCGAGCCTGCCGTGCAGAATATGCATTCGTCAGGCTTTTCGGAATGTATGTACTCAAGCCGCCATGGCGCCCATATCTGCTTCATGTCAGGACTGTTTGTCCGTGTTGATCCTTTCCCGTATTTCCTTCCCTGCCTTGAAGAACGGGACCCTCTTCGACTGTATGAAAATATTCTCGCCGGACTTGGGGTTTCTCCCCTGGCGCCCTTCGCGTTCCTTGATCTTGAAGGAACCGAAACCACGGATTTCGACTTTGTCGCCCTTTGAAAGGCTCGTGGACATGGAATCGAAGAGGGTGTCGACTATTACCTCGATGTCCTTTCTTGAGAAGTTGCCGACCTTTGAGGCCACGATTTCGATAAGCTCACTCTTGGTCATACCCCTTAAGCCTCCTTCAATTGCACTACTCTGGTTTTGGTAACATGTACATGACCCTCAAACCCGAAAAGAGGTCCGTGAGATTGTTTATGGACGCCCTTCCGAGGATATTGCCGAGAAGCCCGAAATCCTTCCGCTCCGGATATATCACCTCAGGCTCCCCTTCAATGCCGGCGAGCTCGGCAGATAGCTTTATCGCGCTAGATAGGCCCCCGAGTTCGTCTATAAGACCCTTTTCCTTTGCCTGAGCCCCTGTAAATATCCTGCCGTCGGCTATGGCCCTGACGTCTTCGGGTTTCAAGCCCCTGCCCTCGGCGACCGCTTCTATGAACTGGTCGTTGACGTCGTCGATGACCGCCTGGAGGAGCTTTCTCTCCTCGTCCTCCATCTTACGGAGCGGCGAGCCGACGTCCTTGAACTTCCCGCTCTTTACCACATAACCCTTAAGCCCGATCTTTTGAAGCAGCTCCTCGGCGTTAAAGAACTCGACTATGACGCCGATGGAGCCGGTTATCGTCCCGGGGTTCGCGACTATCCTCTCGGCCGCGACAGCCGTGTAGTAGCCGCCGGACGCCGCTATCGTGCCCATAGAGGCGACGACTTTTTTCTTTTCCCTGAGCCTCTTTATCTCCCCGTGTATCTCCTGCGAGGGCCCTACGGCCCCTCCCGGAGAATCGATGCGGACGACTATGGCCTTTACATCGTCTCTTTCCTCGAGGACCTTTAGTCTCCTCAAGGTCTCTGACGGATCGATTATTATGCCTTCAAGCTCTACTATCGCAACCTTGTCGGAGGTGCTGAAGGCCCCGCCGGTGAAGGCCGCAATCGCTATGGAAAGCACGAGGACTATTACAAATACCGCGCCTACGGCCGCGAGCAGGGTCTTGATCTTCTCTCCCATAGCGCTTTATGCGCCCTCAGCCTTTTTTATGGTCCTTATGGACAGCCCTATCTTGTTGTCGTCAGGGTCGACGTTCAACACCTCGACCTCGACGATATCGCCTACCTGGATGTCCGCGCCCTTTTTCTTGCCGCGCGAGAGCTCAGAGACGTGGACGAGGCCTTCGAGACCTGGCTCGAGCTCGACGAAGGCGCCGAAGTCAGCTACACTCGTCACCCTCCCGTCTATCGTCATCCCGGGCTTGTACCTCTCGCCGACCCCCTCCCAGGGGTTCTTCTCGAGGAGCTTTGTGGAGAGGGAGAAACGCTTGTTCGCGCTGTCGATATTAAGGACGACGGCCTCTATCTCCTGCCCCTTTTTCACGGTCTCAGAGGGGTGCTTGATCTTCCTCCATGTAAGGTCCGAGACGTGGACGAGCCCGTCTATGCCGTCCTCTATGCCGACGAAGACCCCGAAGTCCGTGATGTTCTTAACGGCGCCCTTGATGCGCGTCCCCTTCGGGTAGCGTTTTTCGGCGTCTATCCACGGGTTGGCCTCGACCTGCTTCATACCTAATGAAATGCGCTTGGCGGCGGGGTCTGCGTCGAGCACCACCACCTCGACGTTGTCGCCGATCTTCACCTTCTGCGACGGGTGCTTGAGCTTCGTCCAGGACATCTCTGAAATGTGGATGAGCCCCTCAAGGCCGCTCTCAAGCTCTACGAACGCGCCGTAGTCCGTGATGTTTACGACAATGCCCGCTACCTTAGTGCCTGATGGATAGCTGTCCTTGACGGTAAGCCAGGGGTCTTCCTTGGTCTGTTTGAGGCCAAGAGAAATTTTGCCGTCTTCCTTGTTGTATTTCAGGACCTTTACCATGACCGTATCGCCTATCTTCAACACCTGGGTCGGGTGCGTCACCTTGCCCCAGGAAAGGTCGGTAAGGTGTATGAGGCCGTCTATGCCGCCGAGGTCGACGAACGCGCCGTAGTCTGTGATGTTCTTTACGAGCCCCTCTATGACGGACCCTTCGGCGAGGGTCTCGAGGGTCGACTTTTTAAGGACCTCCCGCTCGTCCTCAAGGAGGCTGCGCCTTGAGACGATGACGTTGCTCTTGCGCCTGTTGTGCTTCAACACCCTGAAGGCGAACCTCTGCCCTATGAGCTTGTCCGGGTTCCTTACCGGCTTCAGATCCACCTGAGATCCGGGCAGGAAGGCCGTAACCCCTTTTATGTCGACATAAAAGCCGCCCTTGATCCTCTGCGTGATTATTCCGTCGATGGGCGTGCCCTTGTCGTGGGACTCTATTATCACGTCCCATATCTTTAACTGGTCCGCCTTGGCCTTCGAGAGGACTATGTAGCCGCGGTCGTCCTCGCGCCTTTCAAGCAGGACCGCTATCTCGTCGCCTACCTTGACAGTGGGGTTCCCGTCCTTGTCGAGGAACTCCCGGAGCGGCACATGGCCCTCGGACTTGTAGCCGATGTCCACCATTACGGAATCCTGTGTGACCTGAACGACCTTCCCCTTGATGATATCCCCATCCTGCAGTTCCTTTACCTCTGATTCGAAAAGCATCTCGAAGTCAGACTTCGGGGCATCACCTGAAGATTTTTCTTCTCTCCCTATCATTAATTCCAAACCCTCCCCCTGTCGTTTTCTATGAGATAAAACAATATCATAGAGTGAAACTAAAGTGCAAATTATTTCATCGCCAGCGCCCCTATGCGGCGCACTACCTCTTCGACGACCCAGTCCGGGGTCGAAGCCCCGGATGTAACGCCGACTTTTTGAGCGGACGCGAACCACGCCGGGTCAAGTTCTTCCGCGACTTCGATGTGATGTGTCTTCGGCTGGATCCCGGTGCATATCTCGGCGAGCCTCCTTGTATTCGCGCTGTTCCTGCCGCCGACTATTATCATGCAGTCGACGGTCTCGGCGAGGTCCCCGCTCTCCTTCTGCCTGATCGACGTCGCGTTACAAATCGTATTGAAAACTTTTAATTCAGAGGCCTTTTTTAAACAAAAGGAGACAACGGCATCGAGCTTTTCCATCGGGAGCGTCGTCTGGGCGATGATCCCTATCTTCTTCTGTCTCGGGAGGTCCTGGAGCCCCTCCGGCGAGTCAGCGACCCTTATCCCCTCGGAGCCGTAGCTTATGAGCCCCTTTACCTCTGGGTGGTCCTTTTCACCGACGACTATCACCGAATAACCTTCAGAGCTTAAGAGCGAGACGAGGTCCTGCGCCTTCTTTACGAACGGGCACGTGGCGTCGACGATGTTGAGCCCCTTGTCCTTCGCCGACTTTATCTCGTCGAGCTTCGCGCCGTGGGACCTGATGATGACGGTCCCTGATGCTATATCCTCAACGCCCTTCTTCGCGTATACGCGGGACTCCTCGAGCCTTTTGACGACCTGCGGGTTGTGGATGATCGGCCCCAGGGTATATATCTCCCCCCTCGTCTCGGACGCGCATTTGTTGGCGAGGTTTATCGCCCTTTTAACGCCGAAACAGAAGCCTGACGACTTTGCTACCAATATCTCCAACGTACTCTACCTACCCTATTTATTTAACTACGAGACCGGCCTTCCTTGCGCAATCGAACGCCATTTCCACCACATCAAATATCCCCAGCTCACTCGTGTCTATGCGGACGGCGTCTTCGGCCATCTTAAGGGGTGACTCCTTCCTCTCGGTATCGCGCCTGTCCCGCTCCTGTATCTCGGCGCTCACGTCCGCCTTGGTCTCTCTCTCTCCCTTTAGTTCCAGGTGGCGTCTCTCTGCCCTCACCTCAAGCGACGCGTCGAGAAATATCTTAAGCTCCGCGTCCGGGAATACCACGGTGCCGATGTCCCTCCCCTCCATGACTATGCCGCCGTCTTTGCCGAGCGACCTCTGGAAAGAGACGAGCAACTCCCTTACAGACGGGTTTGCCGACGAGACCGAGGCGAGAGAGCCCGCCTTCTGGGTCTTTACCTCGGCGGAGAAATCCCCGTTGTTTATAATTATCGCGTTCTTTGCCTTGTCAAACCCGAGCCTTACGGAGGCGCAGAACTCTTTCATGGACTCGTTATCGGCAACGTCTATCCCGGCCTCGTCTGCGGCGAGCGCAAGCGCCCTGTACATCGCCCCGGTGTTTATGTACCTGAAGCCGAGCTTATCGGCGAGCGAGCGGGCGACGGTGGACTTTCCGACGCCGCTCGGCCCGTCTATGGCTATGACAGGCCGCCCCCTCGTCAACTGACGCGGACCCTTTTGAGTTGGTCGAAAAACCCCGGGAAAGACACATCAACGGACGACGCGCCGTCTATCTCGACGCCCTCATCCGACCTTAAAGCCGCCATTGCCAAGGACATCGCAATCCTGTGGTCGCCGTGGCTCTCAATCTTTCCGCCCTTGATCGACGCGCTCCCGACGCCCTCGATGACGATGCCGTCAGGGAGCTCGGCGTTCCTTACGCCGACCCTTGAGAGCGCCTCTGACATTGCCGCTATCCTGTCGCTCTCTTTTACGCGTAGCTCTCTTGCGCCGGTTATACGCGTCGTCCCTTCCGAGAACGCGGCGGCTACGCATATAATAGGGAACTCGTCTATGGCCGGGAGGAGTTCGGCCCCGGAGACCTCGGTCCCCTTGAGCCTTGAGGTCTTGACGAGCAGGTCGGCGACCGGCTCACCGGAAGCGACCCTCTCGTTTTGCACTTCAACTGTGCCGCCCATCTTCCTGAGGACGTCTATTATGCCGGTCCTCGTCAAGTTCACGCCCACGCCCCTTATAAGGAGTGCTGAGGCGGGTGAAATCATCGCGCCGACGACAAAAAAAGCGGCCGAGGAGATATCCCCTGGCACTTCTATTTTACACCCGATCAGCTCGTTTGTCGATCTGACGCTTACGGAATTTTTATCTGTTCTGACGTCGGCCCCGAAGAGACAGAGCATGCGCTCGGTATGGTCCCTCGACTTTTCAGGCTCTTCAATCACCGTCTCGCCTTCGGCGTAGATCCCGGCGAGCATGAGCGCGCTCTTGAGCTGTGCCGAGGCTATTGGCGTCTTGCAGGTTATCCCCTTGAGCTTGCGGCCGGATATGGCGAGCGGGAGGTTGTTGCCGTTGTTTCTGCCTGATATGGAAGCCCCCATGAGCGAGAGCGGCTCTACGACCCTCTTCATCGGCCTCTTTCTCAATGACGCGTCCCCGGTGATGACCGAGAAAAACGGCTGGGCGGAAAGGAGCCCCGTAATGAGCCTCGTCGTCGTGCCGGAGTTGCCGGCGTCTATAACGTCCGCCGGCTCCGTAAGCCCCCGCATCCCATTGCCCCTTATGACGACCCTGCGGGAGTCCTTCTGAAGGTCGATCCCTATGCCCATCGCCCTGAACGCGCCTATGGTCGATAAGTTATCCTCGCCTTCGAGAAAGCCGGTAACTTCCGTTATCCCGCTCGCGATAGACCCGAGCATCACGGCCCTGTGGGAGATGGATTTGTCCCCAGGGACCGTCATCTCTCCCTTAAGCCCTCTTCCGGGGACGGCTATGATTGCGCCTCCGAATATGTCTTTTTTGAATGTGGTCATTTGTCCTCTGCGAGCTTTCCGGCCTTGTTCACGAGCGAGTCCCTTATGGATTTGGCGCGCGCGAAGTCGTGTTTGAGCCCCTCGACGTCGTTGGCGTCTATCAGCGTCTTGAGATTCGCGAGCCTCTTTTCAAAATCGCTTATAGTCTTTAAAATGGCGTCGCTGTTCATGGCGCAGATATCGGCCCACATCTCAGGCGAGCTTGACGCTATGCGCGTAAAGTCCCTGAACCCGCCTGCGGAGTATGATAGAGCGTCCACACCCGACTTTTCAATGTCGCCGACGGTGTTTACGAGCGAGTAGGCTATCATGTGGGGCAGATGGCTTACTGCCGCGAGTATCGCGTCGTGCCTTGAGGGGTCCATGACGACGACCTCTGACCCCGCCGCCTCCCAGACCTCCTTGACTGTGGAGAGGGCCTTATCATCGGTATTATCGGTCGGCGTGAGTATGCATCTCCTCCCCTTGAAGAGGTCAGGAAAGGCCGCCTCCACGCCGGAATGCTCTGTACCGGCTATGGGGTGGCCGGGCACGAAATGGACGCCCTTGGGAATAAGCGGCTCGCACTCGTCTATTACAGCCTTTTTTACTGACCCGACGTCTGTGACTATCGCGCCCTTTTTCAAGAACGGCGCGGCTTTTCTCACTGTCTCGCCTATTTTCAGAACAGGTGTTGCGATGAGGACGAAGTCGGCGTCTTTGACGCCCTCGCCGACGTCCTGCGTGAATGAGTCGACTACGCCGAGCCTTTTGGCGGCCTCCAGATTGGCGAGCCCCCTGCCGACGCCGGTAATGGAGCCAGCGAGCCCTTTTCTTCTGAGTATTATGGAGAGCGAGCCGCCGATGAGGCCGACGCCGATTACGGTTATCTTTTTGAAGTAAAAAGCCATGGCATTTTCCGGAAGGGCTGTTTTTTTGGAAGAGAGTCCTGGAGGGCCTTTAAAGGCCCTCCAGGGATAAAGCGGATGTTATAATGTCCTGCCTATTGAGACCGCGACCCTTCTCACTTCCTCCATGAGGCTGGCGAACTTTGTCGGTTTGAGCGACTGCGCGCCATCGCAGAGGGCGTTCTCCGGGTCTGGGTGGACCTCTATCATAAGCCCGTCGGCGCCGACGGCCACAGCCGCCCTCGCAAGCGGCAGGACGAGGTTCCATCTGCCCACGGCGTGGCTCGGGTCGATGAATACCGGGAGATGCGTCTCTTCCTTCAGGACCGGCACCGCGCTCAAGTCCAGCGTGTTCCGTGTAGCGGTCTCGAAAGTGCGTATGCCGCGCTCGCAGAGTATTATCTGAGAGTTCCCCTGCGCCGCGATGTACTCTGCCGACATGAGGAACTCCTTTATGGTGGCGGACAGGCCGCGTTTCAGGAGCACCGGCTTCTTCGCCTTGCCGACCTCGGTCAAGAGTCTGAAATTCTGCATGTTTCTCGCGCCTATCTGTACGATGTCCACGTATTCGCAGACGACCTCGGTATCGCGCGGGTCCATGAGCTCGCTTATTATGGGCAGGCCCGTCTCTTTCTTGGCTTCTCTCAAGAGCTTCAACCCTTCAACACCGAGCCCCTGGAAGTCGTAAGGCGAAGTCCTCGGCTTGAACGCGCCGCCGCGCAATATTGAGGCCCCGGCGGCCTTGACCTTCTTCGCGCAATCTACGAGCTGTTCCCTGCCCTCGACACTGCATGGCCCGGCTATGACCTGTATTGCGGTGTCTCCGATCTGCACGCCGTTTATATTGAGGACCGAGGCTTCCTTCCTGAACTCCCGGCTTACCAGCTTATATGGCTTAAGTATCGGCATCACATTCTCGACGCCGGGAAGCGCCTCTAACGAGATCTGCCCGAGGAGAGTCTCGTCCCCTATCGCGCCTATTATCGTCCGCTCCTTGCCCTTCGATATGTGGACGGCGAGGCCCGCAGATTTTATCTTCTCGACGACGTGATCGACGACTTCCTGTGTCGAGTCTCTTTTTAAAACTATTATCATAAAGTCTCCCCTCATGTTTTTTTGGGTTCTATGCCTTATCTTACGGATTCGGCAAAGGTCTTCAAGAACCTTTCATTCTCCTCAGGGAGCCCCACCGTGACCCTGATGTACTCCGGGAGGTTGTAGCTCGCCATCGGCCTTACTATGACGCCCTTTTTAAGGAGCGCCTCATACACCTTCTTGCCGTCGTTGACCTTTATGAGGAAGAAGTTCGCCTCGGTCTCGACGCACTCGCATCCAAGGGCGCGGACCTCCTTGAAGAGTAATTTGAGCCCTGTTTCGTTATTCTCCCTCGTCCTCTTAAGGTGCTCCCTGTCATCGAGCGCGGCTATCGCCGCGACCTGCGCGAGCGAGTTTACGTTGAAAGGCTGGCGCACCCTGTTAAGGAAGCCTATGAGCTCCGGGTGCGCTATGCCGTACCCTATCCGTAACCCGGCCAGCCCGTAAATTTTTGAGAAGGTCCGGAGCACAAGGACCGGCCTGCCTTCCGCGATATAAGCGAGGCTTTCCGGGAACTCGGAGGACCTTACGAACTCGAAGTACGCCTCGTCCACGCAGACTATAACGTTGTCGGGTACGTCTCTCATGAAGCTGGAGAATTCGGACGCCGTGTTTATCGTGCCTGTCGGGTTGTTGGGGTTCGCTATAAATACTATCCGCGTCCTCTCGTTGATCTCGCGCGCCATGGCGAGTAAATCGTGCTTCATATTATTGAGCGGCACGAGCCTCGAGACCCCGCCCATGCACTTAACGACTATCGGATAGACGGCGAAAGACGGGTCTCCCATGACGGCCTCGTCCCCCGGGCGAAGCAACGCCCTTACAAGCAACTCTATTATCTCGTTCGACCCGTTGCCGAATATGAGCATGGAGGGGTCTACGCCGATATTCGACGAGAGTTTTTCCTTCAGGTAATAGCACGAGCCGTCCGGGTACCTGTGGAGGTTTGGAAGCGCCTTAGAGACCGCATCGAGCGCCTTCTTCGACGGGCCAAGCGGGTTCTCGTTCGAAGCGAGCTTTATGGAGCCGGTAATACCCAGTTCCCTCTCAAGCTCCTCAATCGGCTTACCCGGCGGATACGGCACGAGCGAAGCGATGTTATCGGGGACCGTGAGCTTAAGGGGTTTCCGCACTTTCAGCATTTTTCGTAGCCTTGTGAAAAAAATTAGAACTGCTGTGACTTCGAGTAAGAGCCGAGCACCTTCAAGAACGAGCAATTCGCCTCAAGCGAGTCTATCGCAGTCTTTATAAACTCATCCGAGATATGGCCGTCCATGTCGACAAAAAAAACATACTCCCACGCCTTGGTCTTAAGCGGCCTCGATTCTATCTTCGTTAAATTTATCGTCCGCTCGGCAAAGGGTTTCAACATCGAGTAGAGCGCGCCGGGCGCGTCCTTTATCGCGAACATGATGGAGGTCTTGTCTGCGCCGGTCTTCCTTCCGGATTGCCTGCCTATGACAAGGAAGCGCGTGAAGTTGTTCGCGTTGTCCTCTATCTTCTTTTCGATCACGCGCAGATCATAGAGGCTCGCCGCCGCGATAGAGGCCACAGCCGCGGTCGAGGGGTCCTCCGAGGCCATCTGCGCCGCCATGGCGGTTGACGAAACATCAAATACGAGCGCGTTCGGCAGGTTGCTCTTCAGCCAGAACTTGCATTGCGCGAGCGCGTGCGGGTGCGAGCAGACCTTGGCGACGTCAGAGAGCTTCCCGCTCTTATTCAGGAGCGAGAGAGAGATCTCGAGCATCACTTCAGCTGAAATCTTCAAAGAGGATGATACGAACATGTCGAGCGTGTGGCTTACGACCCCTTCGGTCGTGTTCTCTATGGGGACCACGCCGAAGTCGGCCCTGCCCTTTTCTACGTCGTCGAAGACGTCGGCGATGTCTTTTTTGGGTATGAACTCGCCGGAGAGCCCGAAGTGCTGCATGCAGGCCTGGTGGGTGAACGTCGCCACCGGCCCGAGGAACGCTATCTTTATCGGCTTTTCAAGCGAGAGCGAGGCGCTCATTATTTCCCTGAATACGCTCCTTAGCGCCTCTGTCGGGAACGGCCCGGTGTTCGCGTCAGCGAGACGCTTCAAAATCTGCCTCTCCCGCTCAGGGGCGTAATACTCCCTCTGCTCCCTGGATTTGACCTTGCCGACCTCGATAACGAACCCCGTCCTCTTGTTCAGGAGGTTCAGTATTTCGAGGTCGACTTCATCTATCTTTTCCCGGAGCGCCTCTATCGTAACGGTCTTGTCCATTGCCTCTGCGATTAGACGATTTCTTTTTACAATCAAAGGGATAGATTAATTTATTATTTGATAAAAATCAATAGATTATTTGAGGATGGAGATGAGGCAGGAGAACATACCGGCGGGAATCGTGAAGGATTTTGAAATGGTGCGCACGGCGCACCCTACCCTACTGAACAAAGTGAAGCCCATCAAAATTGTTTTTCGCAGTAAAAAAAAATAAAACAAAGACTTTGTTGGGCTTCGTTCCTCAGCCCAATCTATGTGCTCGCAAGCCCGTGTTTTGCAGGATTGTAATCGCATATCATGCGCTTGCGTTGGGTTACGCTCCGCTAACCCAACCTACATTACTGCTAATATATCTTAGGTTCGGAGAAAACCCCCATAGAGCGGAATTTTTTATAGCGGGCTTCAATCAGGGATTCCTTGTCAAGGGATTTAAGTTCCTTGAGGGTGGATGTGAGCGCGGCTTTGAGGTTCCTGAACGCGGTCTCGGGTTCCCTGTGGGCGCCGCCGATTGGTTCCTTTACGATCTTGTCGATTACGCCAAGCTTCTGGAGTTCCGCGGCCTCGATCTTTAAGGCCTTTGCCGCGAGATCCGCCTTTGAGCCGTCCTTCCAGAGTATAGCGGCGCAACCTTCGGGGGATATGACGGAGTAGGTGGAGAATTCGAGCATAATGACTTTATCGGCTACCCCTATGGCGAGCGCGCCGCCGCTGCCGCCCTCGCCTATGACGGTTGCGATGACCGGGACCTTGAGCCTCGACATGACGAGGAGGTTTGTAGCGATCGCCTCAGACTGTCCGCGCTCTTCCGCCCCTATGCCGGGGTACGCCCCGGGGGTGTCGATGAAGGTGAATACGGGTTTCCCGAACCTCTCGGCGAGTTCCATCAGGCGTAGCGCCTTCCTGTACCCTTCGGGGTGCGGCATGCCGAAGTTCCTTAAGACCTTGTCCTTGGTGTTCCGCCCCTTCTGCTGGCCGATGACGACGACCGGCTCGCCGTCGAGACGGGCCACACCTCCGGCTATCGCCGGGTCGTCCCTGAAACACCTGTCGCCGTGGAGCTCGATGAAGTCATCAAAAATGTTCTGGACGTAGTCGAGGGTGTAGGGCCTGTCAGGGTGCCGCGCTACGAGCGTCACCTGAGATGGCGTGAGCTTCGCGTAGATGTCCTTAAGAAGCCCCTTTGCCTTCTTTTCGAGCTTGGCTATCTCGTCGGCGTGGCGGGTCGCGCCTTCAGCCTGAAAGGACTTGAGCTCTTCTATCTTTTTGGCTATCTCTTCGACAGGTTTCTCAAAATCGAGCCAATGTCTGTATACCATCTAAAGTCTTCTCTCCTTGAAGTTCAAGCAATTATAATATTTTAATCTCCGCGCCGTCTATAAGCTCTTTTAGTTTTGCCTTCATCGTTTCATCCAAAGGGTTTACCTTAAGCTCCTCCGGGAGCCCCAGGACCACCTCGCGGTCAGGGGGCAGGTACATGTGGAGGATGACGGGGGAGGCGCCTTTGGCGGCCTCGAATACGGTTTTAAGGGCCGTGAGCTTATCCGCCGTAATGGACGCGCCGTCGGCGTGTACGTGCATGGAACGGGTCTTGACTTTCTTGTCCATCTTCCCGGCGTCTTCGAGGAGGGCGATGTCATTGGCTACTATCTTTACGTCCTCGCCTTCCTTGTCCAGCCTGCCGATTATGAGGAGGGGCTTGTCCGACGTGATGGCCTCGCGGGCCTTTCTGTAAAGCTCGGCGAATACGACTATCTCGACAGACCCCGAGAGGTCCTCGACCCGGAGGAAGGCCATCCTGTCGCCCTTCTTTGTCGTGACCTCCTTTACTTCGGTCACGATGCCGCCGATAGTCACTTCGGCCTCGTTCTGCTTGTCCGTGAGGTTTTCTATCGGCCCCGTCGTGTAGAGCTCAAGCTCGGACTTAAGGTTCGCGAGCGGGTGTGACGAGAAGAAAAACCCGAGCGTCTCCTTTTCGAACGAGAGCGTCTCTTTATCAGTCCAGTCAGGGTAGGACCCTGAGGCGAGGGCGACCGCCTTCGATGCCGGGGCCGCCTCATTGCCCAGGACGTCGAAAATGGATTTCTGCCCGATGTCCCTGTCCCTTTGGACGCCCTGGGCCATCTCCATGGCGGCGTCGAGCGAGCCGAAGAGCGCCGAGCGCTTCTCCCCGGTAAAGTCGAAGGCCCCGCACTTTATGAGCGACTCGACGACCTTCTTGTTTACCTTGCGGGAGTCCTGACGGCTCAGGAAATCTATGAGGGACGTGAACGGGCCTGACGCCCTGACAGCGAGTATCTCGTCTATCGCCGCGTCGCCGACGTTCTTTACCGCCGCGAGGCCGAAGCATATCCGCTTGCCCGAGACCGTGAACTCCTTTGAGGACCTGTTGAGGTCCGGCGGGTCTACGGGTATTGAGCGCTCTTTGCATTCGTTTATGTATTTTACGACCTGGTCGGTATTTCCCATGTCGGAGCCGAGGAGCGCGGCCGTGAACTCGACGGTGTAGTGGGTCTTCAAATACCCGGTCTGGTAGGCGATGAGCGCGTAGGCGGCGCTGTGGCTCTTGTTGAAACCGTACCCCGCGAACTTGGCCATGAGGTCGAATATCCTCTCGGCCTTTTTAGGCGGGATGTTCTTTTTCTTTGCGCCGTCCAAAAACTTCGTCCTCTCGACGACCATGACCTCGTCGAGCTTCTTACCCATCGCCTTACGGAGCACGTCGGCGTCGCCAGGGGTGTAGCCGGCGAGCACCTTGGCTATCTCCATGACCTGCTCCTGGTAGACCATGACGCCGTATGTGTTCTCCAGTATGTCCTTAAGCTCCGGGACTTCGTAGACTATCGGCACCCTCTTGTGCTTCCTGTTTATAAAGTCGTCCACCATGCCGCTCTGGAGCGGCCCCGGCCTGTAGAGCGCTACCGCGGCGATCAAGTCCTCGAACGTCTCGGGCTTGAGTTTCCGTAGGAGCTCCTTAAGGCCCGAGGACTCAAGCTGGAATATGCCGTTCGTGTCACCCGAGGCTATCCGCGCGTACGTCGCGGCGTCGTCGAGCGAGAGGTTTTCGACGTCGAGTGTCTCTCCCCTGTTCTCTCTTACGAGCCTTATCGTCTTATCGATGACGGTCAGCGTTTTCAGGCCCAGGAAGTCGAATTTGACGAGCCCGATCTTCTCGACGTCCTTCATCGGGTACTGGGTCGTGATGACGTCTTCCTTCTGGCTCTTATATAACGGCAGGTACTCGACAAGGGGCTTATTCGATATGACGACGCCCGCCGCGTGCGTGGACGCGTGGCGCGGCAGGCCCTCTAAAGCTATCGCGACCTCGATCAGGTCCCTTACCCTCGGGTCGTCCTCAACAAGTTTTTTGAGCTTCGGCTCCTGTTCTATGGCGTCGCTTATGGTGATGTTAAGGGTATTGGGGACGAGCTTGGCGATCCTGTCGACGTCTCCGTAGGGCACATCGAGCGCGCGCCCGACGTCCCTTATGCACGCCTTCGCCTTCATCTGTCCGAAGGTGATTATCTGCGTGACGTTGTCGGCCCCGTACATGTTCGTCACGTACTTTATGACCTCATCCCTCTTCTCGAAGCAGAAGTCGATATCTATATCAGGGAGGCTTATACGGTCGGGGTTTAAGAACCTTTCGAAGAGGAGGTTGTACTTTATAGGGTCGAGGTTCGTGATGCCGAGCGAGTACGCCACAAGCGAGCCTGCGGCAGAGCCTCTCCCCGGCCCGACAGGTATCTCCCTTGAGCGCGCGTGCTCGATGAAGTCGTTGACTATGAGAAAGTAGCCGGGGAAACCCATCCCCTTTATAACCTTCAGCTCCTTCTGGAGCCTCTCGTGGTAATGCCATCTTACGGAATCGACGTCGATGGACTTGCCTGACATGGCCGAGAGCCTCTTTTCCAACCCTTCGAGCGCCTTTTTTTCGATGAGGGAATCGAGCGTCTCACCCTTTGGCACCGGGAACTCCGGGAGGTGGTTCTCCCCGAGTTTCATCTCGAAGTTGCACCGCTCAGCGATCTCAATCGTTGCCTCGATCGCCTCAGGGGTGTCCTTAAACGACGCGTTCATCTCCTCCGGCGACTTTACGTAGAGCTCGTCGGTCGTAAAGCGCATACGGTTGGGGGTGTTGACGGTCGCGCCAGTCTGTATGCAGAGGAGTATGTCGTGGATGCGCGAGTCTTCTTTTTTAAGGTAGTGGCAGTCGTTGGTAGCGACAAGCGGGATGTCGAGTTTTTTTCCTAACTCTATGAGCCCCTTGTTCACCTTTTCCTGCTCCTCAAGCCCGTTGTGCTGGATCTCAAGGAAGAAACGCCTGTTGCCGAATATCTCCCTGTACTCGGAGGCCGCGCGTTCGGCGGCGTCCCTCTGCCCTCTGTTTAAATTAAACGCGACTTCCCCGTGGAGGCAGGCGGATAGAGCTATGAGCCCGTCGTTCATCTCCCGGAGCAGTTCCTTATCCACCCTCGGGCGGTAGTAGAAGCCCTCAAGGTAGGCCTTTGTGAGGAGTTTGCAGAGGTTCTGGTAACCCTTGGCGTTCTTGACGAGAAGTACGAGGTGGAAGGCCGCCTCGCCCCTTGCCTGGGTCTTGTCCGTCCGGCTACCGGGCGCGACATAGACCTCGCACCCGATAATGGGCTTTATTCCTGCCTTTATCGCCTTCTGGTAGAATTCCACGGCGCCGAAGAGGTTGCCGTGGTCGGTCATGGCGACAGCTGGCATCTTGTACTCGCGGGCCAGCGTAATGAGCGCCTCTGGCCTTATCGCGCCGTCAAGGAGGCTGTACTGCGTGTGCAGGTGGAGGTGTACGAAATTGGCGTGGTGCATAATGGGGAATGTTAACACAAAACGGGGGTTTTGGGTAGGGGAAAGAGGGTCTGGGGCGGGCCTTTATAACCCTCTATTGGTCGTGGATTTAGCTGGCTTTGTAAGCCTCTCTGATATCTCCTGTGTACCGCGCCCTTTTCCGAAGATAAAACAGAGGCCCATGAGCGAAATCGAGACGCCGCTTATTGCAAGGCCCGCCAGGAAAGAAGCTGGGAAATACCTGAATTCAACCGTATGGTCCCCGCCCCTTAGAAAGACCCCGCGCACAAGGCCGTTTACACGGTATATCTCAGTGGGTTCCCCATCGACATACGCCTTCCAGCCCGGATAAAATGTGTCGGTAAGCACTAAAACGCCGTCTTCTTCCGCGGACGCGTTTATGACGGCCCTGTTCGCGCCATACTCGACTATCTCCGCATTGCCTGCGCCCTGCCCTGCCCAATCAATATTCATAGGTAGACGCTTCTCAAGTACGACTTCTTTTGAGACATCAAACTCGCCGGATGATATGGCTTCCTGCGCCTCTTTGTAAGAGGCGGCATAACTCACCTTGTCAACGACAAAGGCCCTTGGCGTCGCGTACTCGTTCAGGTAAATCGAAACACTTTTGTCAGAGTATGACAAGGGGAAAAACGGCCTTTCATCCCAATCCGGATATATAAGTTCGGCTGTCTGGTTGAAGTCTATCTCGGACGGAAGGATAATGTATTTAACCCCGAGAAACGAGTAATATTTCAGATTTCTGATTATCGATTCCTCTATCGCGCCCACGCCCCGGGAGCGGCTCCCGGTGAACCACAAAGAGTGGTAATAGACATCCTCTGTCTCAAGGTATCTGTTCTTGAACTCGTGTAACGGGGCCGGAGAGAGAGAGTTTATGTACCTTATGTCCTCTATACGCACGGCTGACGCGTAGTTCGGGAATAGAACGCCGTGGCCGCCCATTACGCGTCCGTGTCCGCCGGCGCCTTTAAGTGCTTCGATGTAGGGAGGGGGCGTAAATGGGTCGTACCTGTCAAGGAAACCCCGTGGGGACCTCGTGTCGAGGAAGGCTACGCCTATCAGGCGCATACAAAATGGAGATGAGCAATATGTAATAGATGAACGCGCGGGACTTGTCCTGCATTTTTTAATCCCTGAGCCATTTCGTATTTTCGCACGATAACACGGCCATTTTAAAAAAAACAAATGAGCTATGTATTCCAATGCGCCGCCAGGTAACAATACAGGAGCCCTGATACCTGCCGGATAAAACATACATTTTGAATGGCGCTTTTAAAAAAAACTTCCGCGAAAGGGAGGGGAAAAGAAAAAAACGTAAAATAAGAGGCCGCGGCCTTAGAAAATCTTTTTCACGTATATCTCTTTTATTATCTCAGGGTCGAGAGCGAGCGTTGTTTCTCCTATCTGGATGACGAAGGCGGGGCGCTTCTGGTGGACTCTTACCGACGAACCTGGGACGATGCCGAGCGTCCCGAGCTTATCGAGTCGCGAATGGACGTTCGAGACAATGAAGGCGATCCTGCCGGTCTCCCCGACGTCGAGTGCGCTCAATTGCTGGAGGATCGGCTTTAATTCCCCGCCAGTCTTCCTGCAACAGTCGCCCTTTGGAATGGGCAGTCCGTGCGGGCACGTGGGCGGGTGTCCAAGGAGCGTGCATATGGAGTCCGTCACCTCGTGTGAAAGCGTGTGCTCGAAACTGCAGGCGTTCTTCTCGATGGATTCAGCGTCCATCGACAGGACCTCGGTCAGCAGACGTTCGGCGAGCCTGTGGCGGCGTATCGCGGCCTCGGCGAGCTTCTCGCCGTCCGAAGAGAGGACGACGGCGTCGCCGTCCATGCGTATGAGGTTGTTGCCGGCCATGCGCCGGAGTGTTTCGATGTCCGCCTCTTCGGCGACCTCCTCTATGGCGAGGAGCTCCCTTATCGAGTTCGAGCCCCGCTCCCTCTGCGACCAGACGAACTCAAGGACCTCTTCGACTCCCTTATCCTGCTTCATCAAACCTCCTCAAAAACTGACATTAAGGACTTTAAATATGAAATTCAAGGCCCCGCCAACGAGCACCGCGAACGGGAATATGAAAAGCGACATGAGGACGGCGGCCTTAAGCCCCCTCTCTTTTATCATCATGAAAAAATTCGCTATGCACGGGACGAAAAGCGTCATGGTGACGAGCGCGACGACTGTCTGGACCGGCGTCAGCATGCCGTCCTTCTGAAGGACAAGGAGCCCGGCGGCGCCGTAGTCTCTCCTTAAGAACCCTATGATGAAGGCCTGCGTGGACTCTATCGGGAGGTTCAGGAAGTTGACTATAATGGGAGAGCCCGCGGCCTCAAGGTACTTAAGCGCGTGGGTCTTATCAAGCGTAAAAAGGACGAGCGTGCCGAGTATGAAGAGCGGGACCGCTTCTTTTAGATACCACTCGACCCGCACGAGCGTCTTGAGCGCGATGTTCGACATCTGCGGCATCCTCATCGGAGGTATCTCGAGGATGAAGTCGGATGACTCGCCCGGAAGGACCTTTGAGGCGAGGAGGCCGACTATGAACATCACGATGACGACGACACCCGCCCACCAGAGTGTGGCGTAGAAAGAGACCGCGCCGAGCATACCGAGTATGACGCCGAGCTGGGCGGAGCACGGGACGCCGAGCGCGAGGAGGAGCGTCACGATCACCCTCTCCTTTTTAGTCTCAAGGATGCGCGTCGTCATGGTGGCCATGGTGTCGCACCCGAGCCCCAGTACCATCGGAAGGACCGCCTTGCCGTTCAAGCCCATGAGCTTGAAAATCTTGTCTACCATTACGGCGAGCCTCGGGAGATACCCGGAGTCCTCGAGGAAGCTGAAGAATATGAAAAAGAACCCGACTATGGGGAGGACTATGGCTATGGCGTAGGTGAATGCCATTGTCACAATGCCGTACTGGCCTACGATGAGGTCGTGCATGAGACCCGACGGGAATACAAGCGCCACGACGCGCTCAGCCCAGGGGTTCACGAACCCCTTGAATATGGTGGTCTCAAAGAAGTTGACGCTTACCCCGGCGCCCAGGACGCCGACGAATTCGTACATGAGGAATAGCACGGCAAGCAGTATCGGTATGCCCCATACTGGGTGCATGGAGAGCGACCCTATGACAGTTGAGAGCTTCGATTTCCCGAGCTTCTCCTGCGTAACAACGTCAGAGACGATAGCGTCGACGGTTTTGAGCCTCACCCTGTTTATGATGTATCCTACCGGGTCCGTGAACCTCGTCTGAACGCCCGAGCGGATATCCTCAATCTCCCCGGCCCTGCCGGGTGCGTTCTTATCGACCCAACCGGAGAGCGTTGCGTCGCCGGAGAGAAGCATGATGGCTATGGAGCGCGCGGAGATACGCGCCTGAGGCAGGAGCGCCTCTATCCGCCTTATGCCGTCCTCTATTAACTCCGGGTATTTGATGACCGATTCAGAATGGGCCCTGTGATGGAATGCGTCGGAGAGCTTGTCAAGGTTCCACCGCTGGGTGGCTATCGTGGGGATGACTGAGAGGCCGAGCGTTTTGGAGAGCTTTTCGATATCGACGGAGATGCCGCGCTCGCCGGCCTCGTCGTACATGTTGAGGGCGAGCGTTACAGGGAGATTCATCTCGACGAGCTGGAGGGTAATGAGCAGGCTCCTCCGGAGGTTCTTGGAGTCCATCACCTGGAGGGCGGAGCCGATGTTTTCATTCAGGAGTATGTCGCGGGTAACCTTCTCGTCCTCGGACATGGGGACGAGCGAGTTGACGCCGGGGCTGTCGATTATCCCCTGCTTCCTGCCGCCTATGCGCGCGGTGCCTCTCGATACCTCGACGGTCGTGCCCGGGTAGTTCGAGACCGTCGCGTACCTGCCGGTTAAGGCGCCGAAGATGACGCTTTTGCCTACATTGGGGTTCCCGACGAGGACCAGCCACTCGCCGCTGTCATGCTCCCGCGCCTTTGAGCCTCCGTGGTTCATGCCGTTATGATATTAATATTCATTTTCAATTGCAAGAGAATTTTTTTTAGTCTACCTCAGACGCACTCCGAGCAGTAGCCGTAGAGCTCTAATTTATGGTTCACTACGGTGAAGCCGAGCTTTTTGGCCGCTTCGGCCTGGAGCTGTTCTATCTTCTGGTTCTGGAACTCCGCTATCTTAGAGCACTTTATGCAGATGATGTGGTCGTGGTGGCCGTTCTCCGGGAGGTTCTCGTACCGGGTCTGTCCGTCGCCGAACTGCCTTGAGATGGCCAGACCGCACTCTGTCAGGAGCTTCATCGTCCTGTAAACGGTAGCGTAGCCGATATTCGGGGTCTTGCGCTTGACTTTCTTAAGGAGCTCTTCGAGGCTTATGTGGGTGTTGGTCTTGAAAAAGACGTCGGCTATGTAGTCGCGCTGGGCCGTGGACTTGAGCCCCTTGGCCTCAAGGTAGGATTTCAGGATCTCAGTCTTGCTTAACTCCTTCATGCGCCACCTTGGTCAAACGATAGGACGGGTACGGGGGTTGAAAAATAATGGAGCGGGAGACGGGGCTCGAACCCGCGACCTCAACCTTGGCAAGGTTGCGCTCTACCAACTGAGCTACTCCCGCGTTAAAACGAATTGTGGTTTGGTTTCCGTTAAATAGGGCTTCCTTGCGGTACAGCCGGCAGATGGAAGGCCGAAACGAAAACCGATTTTATCATAACGTGTGCGACTGTCAAGTGTATAATGGGATTTTAGTACGGTGTTGAAAAACACCCTGCTATGCGATCCATGGATGGATTGCCAGATTGCAAGACTTGAAAAGTCGGGCAATTTGTAAGGTCTGGCCGAATTCACTTCGGCCAAGCCGTAGTTGAAAAAGCAATGGATGGACTTTTTCAACATCCTGTTTGAGGCTATTTCTCCCGCCTCACCCATGCGTCGTGTATCTCTATGAACGTCGCGGAGAGGTCCTTTGTTATCGTCCACTTCGGGTAGTGGGCCTTCATCTTGGAGAGGTCGGAGATGTAGCATATATGGTCGCCCTGGCGGTTCTCCTCGACGTACTCCGAGGACATGGGTTTACCGGAGATCGACTCTATGAGCTTGAAGGCCTCCAGAATGGAGATGGAGTTCGCCCTGCCGCCGCCGATGTTGTAGACCTCGGCGGCCCTCGGAGCGGAGATGAATTCGGATATGAACTGCGCTACGTCGTAAGAGTGGATGTTGTCCCTCACCTGCTTGCCCTTGTAGCCGAATATCCGGTACTTGCGCCCTTCGAGGTTGCACTTGATGAGGTAGCTCAGGAACCCGTGGAGCTCTACACCGCTGTGGTTGGGGCCGGTAAGGCACCCTCCCCTTAAACAACACGTAGGCATGTTGAAGTACCTGCCGTACTCCTGCACCATGACGTCGGCCGCGACCTTCGAGGCCCCGAATAGCGAGTGCTTGGACTGGTCAATTCTAAACCCTTCCTTTATCCCGTCCCTGTAAGCGGGGTCCGCGTAATCCCAGCGGGTGGGCAGTTCCAGGAGCTTCAGCTCGTTCGGCGCGTCCCCGTAGACCTTGTTCGTCGACATGTGGACAAACGGCGCCTCCGGGCACGAGCGGCGCGCCGCTTCCAGGAGGTTCAGCGTGCCTACGGCGTTCGTGTCGAAGTCATCGAATGGCCTGCTGGCGGCGAGGTCGTGGCTCGGCTGGGCCGCGGTGTGGACGATGTAATCGGGTTTCAACGCGGCCATCTCCCTCAATACGCCGTCTCTGTCCCTTATGTCGAGCTCGATGTGGCGGAAGTTTTTGTATTTCTCAAGAAGCCTTTTCTGGTTCCAGCGGGTGTCGCCCTTTTCCCCGAAGAACTCGGCCCTCATGTTGCTGTCTATGCCGTAGACCTCATAACCGCTCTCGCAGAAGTGGACTACGACCTCGCTCCCGATGAGCCCGCTTGAGCCTGTTACCAGCATTTTTTTTGGCATCTGAATTCCCCTCTGTTTATTCCCTAAAACGAATATTCTATCCCGGTCCAGCCTGCCACCCCGCCCTCGCCTTCTTCGTCGCTCTCCTCGCTTCCGACGCCAGCCTTCAATATTATATTATCTTTGGCCTGATATTCAATATCAACGGCGTACCACGCCATCTTTTGGTCAGAGGTATGGACTTCCGAGCGCTCGAAGTCTGCTTCCACACCGATTATCGTCCCGCCCTGGAATCTATACTCGGCCCGCAAAAACAGGTCTATTGCGTCAGAGCCCATGTGGTGGCCCGCG
>Ga0209317_1000091_pt1 | contig 123739 bp, 114 predicted proteins | sample RifGroB2_FD_183994 | JGI IMG/M metagenome (GOLD analysis project Ga0209317, IMG submission 183994) | Soil microbial communities from Rifle, Colorado, USA - Groundwater B2 (SPAdes) (version 2) | ecosystem: Environmental > Terrestrial > Soil > Unclassified | place: Rifle, Colorado | collected... | reverse complement strand
CCTGATGGTGGGCACGGCCCACCCTACATGATTCACGGAATCACCGCTTAACTTAATGGCAGTGCCCCCCCACCCCCTCCCATCAAGGGAGGGGGAGCGATCAGCGGGTAGGAGCTTAACTTAATGGCAGTGTCTCCCTAGCCCTCACTGCATGGTCTCCCCCTCGTCCGTCGGCCCTCACCGGGTCGTTAATACTCGCTCTAGCCTACCTCGGCATACTCCCTCTCGCGGAACCCGACCCCGAGAGACTGGGCAAGCTCTCTCACCTTTTCTACGTCCAGGCCCGGCAGGGCCACGGCGCTGGCCGTCACCTCCGGGATGTGCCGAACCGCTTCCCGGAGGAACTCGCACACGGCCTGGAAGCCGGAGGGGCCGAACGGGGTATTGCAAAGCCTCTGGTAGGTTTCCGGGTCCGCCGCGTTCAGGCTCACCGAGAGAGCGTCCACCAGGCCCGAGAGCTCCGGCAGGATGTTGCGTCCGTGCACCAGGTTGGCCTGGCCGTCCGTGTTGATTCTGACCCGCATGCCGCGGCGCTTGAGCTCAGCCGCCACCTCCTTCACCAGGTCGAGCCGGATCAGCGGTTCGCCGTAGCCGCAGAAAACCACCTCCTTGAACCCGGAAGAGGCGTCCACCGCCGCCATGACCTCCGAAAAGCCGGGCTCGTGGGAAAGCCTGAGCTCGTGCCCTTTCACGGTGAACTCCTCGAATTTCGGGCAGAAGGTGCAGCGGTTCGAACAGCGGTTTGTGATGTTCAGGTAGAGGGAATCCCGGATCATGTAGGCGATGGTCGCCTGCTCGCTGATTTGCCCGATGCCGAAGAGCCTGCGCGTGTTGAAGGAGGTGATCCGGGCAACGTCCTCCGGGGAAAGCCCCTTCAGCTCCGCGATCCGCTCAGCCACCAGCCTGACGAAGGCCGGTTCGTTCCGTTTGCCGCGGTGCGGGACCGGCGGCAGATAAGGCGAGTCCGTCTCTATCAGCAGATGTTCGATCTTAACCCCGCGTACCACGTCCCGCAGCGCCTCGTTAGAGGGGTAAGTCAGGGTGCCGGGGATGGAGATCCTGAACCCCATCTCGATGCACTCTCTGGCCATCTCCAGGTCCCCCGAGAAGCAGTGCAGCACCCCTCCGACCTCAGCCGCCTGTTCCTCCTTCAGGATGGAGATGATCCTGTCGTGGGCGTCGCGGTCATGAATGATGAGTGGCAGCGAGAGTTCCCGGGCCAGGCGGATGAAGCGCCGGAACACCTCCTCCTGAGCCGGTCTGGACGAGCGGTCCCGGTAGAAGTCGAGGCCGACCTCGCCGATGGCGACCACCTTGCGGCGTCCCAGTGCCAGCTCGCGCACCACCTGGTAGCATTTTTCGGTGACGCGGTCCGCATCGTGCGGATGGATGCCGACCGAGCAATAGAGCTGGTCGTAGGTCTCCGCCAGTTGGCACGCCTCCCGGCTTGACTCGAGGTCCGCGCCCACCGCGATCATCGTGTTGACCCCCGCCTCCCTGGCCCGCTCCAGCACCAGATCGAGGTCGTGGCTGAACTCCTTGCCGTAAATGTGCGAATGGCTGTCGATAAGATCCATGAAGTTTTTGCTCCTTTTCAGACTCAGTATGGCGTCCACCGCGTCCATCAAGTCCACGAACCTAAGCCGTAACGGCGCAGATGGACGCCTCGATGCCGTCCATGAGAAGACCAAGCTCGCCAAGCGAGATGGAGAGCGGCGGAAACACGACGATCACGTTGCCGAGCGGGCGCAGGAACAGCCCGTGCCTTCTCGCCTCCAGGCAGACCCTGACCCCTACGCGCTCCTCCCACGGATAAGGCTTTCGGCTTTCCCTGTCGAGCACCAGCTCGATGCCGCCGATCATCCCCTCCTGCCTGACATCACCCACGTGCGGCAGATCCGAGAGTCGATGCAGCCGCTCCTTGAGGTAGGCGATCTTGGGCACCAGCGACTCCAGCAGACGGTCCTTCTCGAACAGATCCAGACTGGCAAGAGCGGCGGCACAGGCGATCGGGTTGCCGGTGAAGGTGTGCCCGTGGAAGAAGGTCTTGAGTTCGCCGTAGGAACCGAGGAAGGCGTCGTAGATTCTGCGGGTGGTAAGCGTCGCGGCAAGCGGCAGGTACCCCGCTGAAATCCCCTTTGAGAGCGCCATGATATCCGGCGTCACCCCTTCCTTGCCGCAGGCGAACATGGCGCCGGTGCGGCCAAAGCCGACCGCGACCTCGTCCGCGATCATCAGGACGTCGAAGCGGTCGCAGAGCTCGCGCACCCCCCTCAAAAAGCCGGCCGGCTGGACGATCATGCCGCCCGCTCCCTGCAGGCACGGCTCGATGACCAGACCGGCGAGCTCATGGGCGTGCAGCTGCATCAGCCGTTCGAGCTCCCTGAGGCAGAGCATGCCGCAGCGCTCGCACTCCCCTTCGGGAGATAGCGTGCAGCGGTAGCAGTAGGGGGAGGGGGCCTTGATGGTCGGGAAGAGCAGGGGAGAGTATACCTCGTGATAGATGTCGATGCCACCGACGCTCATGGCGCCGACCGTGTCGCCGTGGTAGGCGTTGTCGAAGCAGATGAACTTGGTCTTCTCCCTGTGGCCGGTCTGTTGCTGGTACTGGAAGGCCATCTTGACGCCTATCTCGACCGCGGTCGAGCCGTTGTCCGAGTAGAAGACCTTGCAAAGCCCGGGGGGGACGATGTCCACCAGACGCTTGGCGAGAAGTGCGGCGCGGTCGTTGCTGAGGCCAAGAAGGGTCGAGTGCTCGAGCCTGTCCACCTGCTCCTTGATGGCCTCGTTGATCTCGGGCCGGCAGTGTCCGTGCACGTTGGTCCACATGGCCGCCACGCCGTCCAGGTAGCGGTTCCCCTCCGAATCGATCAAATAGGACCCTTCGCCCCTGGTGATCACGATGTTGTCAGCCGCCTCCCACTCGCTCATCTGGGTGAACGGATGCCAGAGGTAGTCGCTGTCGTATTTCCTGAGGGTTTCGGTGTCGAGTTCTGCCACATTTGCTCCTTGGATTTATTGAGGTCTGGTTCATATCTGCCTTGATCGGTTTCCCGTCAGGTTAAAACATCTCCCGCAGCATGATCTCCGTGGCGGGGTCCTGCTCCAGGAGGGCTACCCCCCCCTCGACCACACGCCGGTCGTCGGCGCCCTGCACCTCCGGGAACACACCGAGCAGCAGGCTTCCCGACAGCGATGAGATCAGGTGCGGTGCGTACGCCTCCGCCTGGTCGGGGAGGTCAGGGTACCGGTTCACGATGACACCTTTTACCTCAAGCCCGAGGTTTCGGCCGCTGAAAGTGGTCAGCAGCGTGTGATTGATGGTGCCAAGGCCCGCTCTTGCCACCACGGCGATCGGCAGGCCGAGGTGGCAGGCGAGGTCCGAAATCAGCAGCCCCCCGGCAAGCGGGACCATGAGACCCCCCGCCCCCTCCACGATGACGTAGTCGAACTTCTCGGCGAGCCGGAGGTAGGCGTCCCGGATCACCTGGAAATCGATCCTGACCCCCTGAAGCGAGGCAGCCATCGAAGGAGCCAGCGGAGCCTTCAGGAGGTAGGGAGCGCAGTCCGGGGTGACCGGGACGCCGGCGGCAAAGCAGAGCAGCTCCGCGTCCTCCGAGACGAGATGCCCGTCCCGCTCCGTGCAGCCGCTGGTTACCGGCTTCATGACACCGACCGAGTGCCCCTTCCTCTTGAGCAGCATGGCGATCGCGGCCGAGGCGATGCTCTTGCCTACGCCGGTATCGGTTCCCGTGATGAAAATTCCTTTAGCAGTCATATTGTTTTCCATCCTTGAAAAAAACTCCCCCCTTTGACAAAGGGGGGCCGGTGGGAATTTAGCGGAAACCTCTTAATGCGCGCACATCACCGTCTTGAGACCCAGGTCCCTGAACATCTTGAGATCGACGTCGATATTGCGCCCCTGGGTGGTCAGGTAGTTGCCGATCATGGTGCCGTTGGCACCGGCGAAGAAGATCCAGGACTGCAGGTCGCCCAGGTTTTTCTCCCTGCCGCCGCAGACGGTGATCCGCTTGTCCGGCAGGATCATCCGGTAGATGGCGATGATCTTCAGGCACTCCATGGCGCTGATGTTGGCTGCCCCCTCAAGTCTCGTCCCCTCGATGGGGTTCAGGAAATTGATCGGCACCGAGTCGACATCCAGCTCCTTCAGGGTGAAAGCCATCTCGACCCTCTGGGCCGCGCTTTCGCCCAGCCCGAAAATGCCGCCCGAACAGACCTTGACCCCCGCCTTCTTCACCGCCCGCACCGTGTTCACGTCGTCCTGATAGGGATGGGTGCTGCAGATGGACGGGAAAAAGCTCTCGGCGGTCTCCAGGTTGTGGTGGTAGGTATCCATGCCGGCGTCCTTCAGCTTGCGGGCCGTCTCCTCGTCGATGATGCCGAGCGAGCAGGAGGGAAGGATCGTGGTTTCCCTCCTGATGCGGCGCAGGGCGGTCAGAATCTGCTCCAGCTCGGCGCCGTTCACCGTGGTGCCGCTGGTGATGATGCCGAAACAGGCGGAGCCGCTCGCCTCGGCCGCGCGGGCCGATTCCAGCAGGCGCTCCTCCTGAACCAGCGGGTAGACCGGTGCATCCGTGTCGTGGTGTGCCGACTGGGCACAGAAGGCGCAATCCTCGGAACAACGCCCCGATTTGGCATTTATGATCGAGCAGAGGTGTACCTCGGGCCCGACGAACCGCTCCTTGATGCGGCTTGCTCCCCGGAACAGGTCAAATACGGCAGCCCCCTCGGCATCTATGAACCGGAGCGCTTCTTCTGGGGTAAGGCTTCCCCCCTGGATGATCCTTTCGACGGCATCGTTGATTAATATTTCCATGACATCCTCCCACGCCTCATTTAGCATGCCGGCATGGCCTTGTCAACCAAATCGGCTGCAGGGGTTGACGAAGGACCAAGACAGGTTGGCCACGGAGAAAATCTGAGGAAATCTGAGGGAAAGGCAAGGCATCAGAAGTGAGCCCCTACAGCTCTTCCGTCGTGAAGGCGACCACTTCGTCGATGCTCTCCGCATCGAGCAGCACCATGACCAGGCGGTCGAGCCCCAGCGCGATCCCTGCGGAGTCGGGCATCGCGCCCAGTGCCGCGAGGAACTTCTCGGCAACCGGATAGGGAGCCTTGCCCGACGAGGCGCGCTCGGCCGCTGCGGCCTCGAATCTGATCCGCTGCTCGGCGGGGTCGGTCAGCTCGGAAAAGGCGTTGGCGATCTCCAGGCCTCCGATGTAGAGCTCGAAGCGCTCCGCGACCGTCGGATCATCCTTCTTTAGTCTGGCAAGCGCTGCGCAGCAGGGGGGATAGTCGTAGATAAAGGTGGGACGGGTGAGACCCAGACGCGGCTCGATCTGCTCCACCATGATCTGGTCGAAGCTGCCGGCGCCAAGGGCCTCGGAGACGGAGGTGCCGGCGTAGAGCCGGAAGGCCTCGGCCACCGTGACGCGCTCCCAGGGGAGGGCGAGGTCGATGGTCAGGCCGCGATAGCCGATGCGCGGCAGCGCGGCTGCGGCCTGTACCAGCGCCTCGGTCTCCTCCATGAGATGGCGGTAGTCGGCTCCGGCCCGGTACCACTCCAGCATGGTGAACTCGCTCAGGTGCCGCACGCCGCGCTCACCATCCCTCCAGCAGCGGCAGATCTGGAAGATGCGCTGGTAGCCGGCGGCGAGCATCCGCTTCATGCAGAGCTCGGGCGAGGTCTGCAGGAACCAGCCGGCCGAGGCAACGGCGTCGATGTGGGCCTCTGGTGCGGGCGCAGGTATGCGAAAAGGGGTCTCAACCTCGAGATACCCCTTTTCCTGAAAAAACGACCTGACCCTGTTGAAGATGGCGCCCCGCTCGACCAGCGCCTTGCGGCGCTTGGAGAGGGGCCAGTTGCCTGGCATCGCTACCCCTTGACCCTGGTGGAGTACTCGCCGGTGCGGGTGTCGATGGTGATCAGCTCTCCCTCCTCGATGAAGGGGGGGACGCGGAGCACGTAGCCCGTCTCGAGCGTGGCCGGCTTGGAATCGGAGCCGGAGGTGTCCCCCTTAACCCAGGGGTCGGTCTGCACGACGCGCAGGTTGACGAAGTTGGGGACGTCCACGCCGATCGCCTTCTCCCTGAAGATCAGCACGTCCACGGCAAGGTTGTCGATCAGGTAGTTCTTGGCGTCGCCCATGGCAGCTTCATTGATGTGGATCTGCTCGAAGGTGTCGTTGTCCATGAAGCAGTAGTGGTCGTCCTCTTTGTAGAGGTACTGCATCTTCCGATCTTCCAGGTTCGCCGGCTCGAAGGTCTCCCCGGAACGGTAGGTCCGGTCCAGGGTGGAGCCCGTTATCATGTTCTTGAGCTTGGTGCGGTACAGTGCCTGACCCTTGCCCGGCTTGGCAAAGTCGAAGGCGGTGATGATGTAGGGCTCGTTGTCGATGGCGATCTTCAGTCCTTTTCTCAGATCGGCTGCAGTATACATAGGCTGTTCCTTCTCGTGACGGTTGAATTGTTAGGGATTTTAAATATTTGACGCAATTCTCAGGCCGCACGCAACTGCGCCTGTCTGGTCCATGGGATCCATTTTGAGTGCTGGTACGCGGATCGAAGGAGGGCTGGATTTACGCCGGTGACTTCGTGGGGGCTACTTGGCGCGATAGGTGATGCGGCCGCGGCTCAGGTCATAGGGGGAGAGCTCGACGGTGACCTTGTCTCCGGGCAGTATCTTTATGAAGAACTTCCTCATCTTGCCGGAGATGTGTGCCAGCACCATGTGGTCGTTTTCCAGCTTGACCTTGAACATCGCATTCGGAAGCGGTTCGATAACCGTTCCCTCTACTTCGATTGCTTCTTCCTTGCTCATTTTAACTCCTGGCCGGTTCGGCGGCTTCTTTTCATAACAATCTGTGACTTTACAAATATTTCGTGAAAAAAGCAAGCTGGTTTTACGCGCAGGCCACCCATTTCCACTCCTGTATCATCCCTATTTACACAATTGCCAGATAATGCTAGAAATAGCGTGTATTTCCAGAGGAGTAACGCAATTTATGAAAAACCTAGTCAGGGAGATCCCGCTTTCCAACGGACTCACCGTTCGATTCTACGATGCCACCCGCCGCTATTTCGGCGACTATCACCAGGTACGGGTCAAGATAAGCTTTGAAGTGCCGCTCAGCGCGGATCTGTTCGACGATGCCAGCTCCTATGAATCGGCTCTGAAATTTTTGGGTGCCGCGGTGCACTACCTTAAAGAGATCGAACATCAGGGGGTTCCGACCCTTGAGACCTCCAATGCCGTGGAAAAGGTGATCCGGCAGTTCGTCGATCACTCGCTCAGCTACTTCGAGAGCGAGGCGTTTCCCAAGAGGTTCGTGCAGTCGGAATTGAACCGGGTCCTCGGCAAGGCGAAAGCCTACGTGCCGTTGCGCTCCAATGGGTGAGGCTTCAGTCACCATAGAGAAGATGTGCAACGGAGGGGCCGGTTTGGGCCGGGTGCAGGGGAAGGCGTGTTTCGTGCCATATACCGCTCCGGGGGACCAGGCGCGCATCCGGGTCGTCAAGGAGAAGCGCTCCTATATGGAAGGGGAACTGCTGGAACTGGAGAGCCCTTCGCCGCTTCGTGTCGTCCCGCCCTGCCCATTTTTCGGGGTCTGCGGAGGGTGCAACTGGCAGCATCTCCCCTACCAGGAGCAGTTGAAGCAGAAGGGTGAGATCTTCGCAGACACCCTAAGCCGTATCGGGCGTCTGCAGGCCGACCATCTTTTGCCGGTGGCAGGCTCCGTGAAACAGTACGGCTACCGCTCCAGGATTCAGCTGAAACTTGGAAGGACAAAGGGTGCCCCGGCATTTGGCTTCTTCAGGACCGGTTCTCACGACGTGATCGATATCGGCGGGGTCGGATGCGCCATCGCCGATCCGCTTCTGAACCGGATCAGCGAGGAATTTCGCGCCCTGCTGGGGCGGCTTCCCGACCTGGAGTCGATCCCCCAGATCGATCTCGCCATAGGCGACGATGCCCAGGGCATCGCCATCGTGCACTTTACCGGCAAAAGCCCGGCGAAGCTCACGGAGCGTCTCCTGGCGGCTCGCTCCGGGCTCCCCTCGGTCAGCGGGCTTTTCCTGAGAAGCGGCGCCAAGGCGCGCATCGAGCGGATCTTCGGGGTCGATTCCCTAAGCTACCGCATCCCGGCGGGGCTGTTCGCGGGCCCCCATCCCCACCCTGTCCCTCCCCTTGAAGGGGAGGGGACGCTGGGGCACCTTTCCCTTCAAGGGGAAAGGACGCCGGGGCACCTTTCCCTTGAAGGGGAGGGGACGCCGGGGCACCTCCCCCTTGAGCCTTCGCCGGGGCTGCGGCTGACGAGCCAGGGGGGAGGCCGGGAGGGGGATGGGGTGACGGGCTCCCGAGAGATGACGCTTCGTTTCGGCAGGGGGGGCTTTTCCCAGGTGAACTACCTGCAAAACCTCGAGCTGATCCGGACCGTCTGGCAGTGGGGCGGTTTTACCGGGGCTGAGCGGGTGCTCGATCTGTACTGCGGTAACGGCAACATCTCGGTGCCGATCGCCCCTTATGTCGCGGAACTGATCGGGGTGGAGGGTTATGCCCCCTCGATCGAGGACGCCGTGGCAAACGCGGCTGCCAACGGCGTCTCCAACGCCTTCTTCCAGGTGAGCGACGCCTCGCTTGCGGTCAGACGCTTCGCGCAGCAGGGGGAGCGCTTCGACCTGGTGATCCTCGACCCTCCCCGGGGCGGCGCCGAGGCGGCCGGCGAAATCGCGCAGCTTGAGGCGGAAAAGATCATCTACGTATCCTGCGACTCGGCGACCCTTTCCCGCGACCTTGCCCTCCTCTGCGACAGGGGCTACCGGGTGACACGCTCGCAGCCGGTCGACATGTTTCCCCAGACCTACCATCTGGAGAGCGTAACGGAATTGATACGCCGTTAACTCCCTCCCTCCCCTTCAAGGGGAGGGAGGGGTGGGGATGGGGGAATGCCGCCCGCGATCTGCAACCCCATCCCCCTCCTGACCTCCCCCTTGAAGGGGGAGGGACTTTGAATCCTGACTCCCTTGAAGGGGGAGGGACTTTGAATCCTGACTCCCTTCAAGGTGGAGGGACTTTGAATCCTGACTCCCTTGAAGGGGGAGGGACTTTGAATCCTGCCCCCTGGGGGAGGGGAATTTACAGCGAAGATGTTATTTCACCTTTCACTCTTCACCTTTCACGTCTCTAGGAGAGTCGCATGTTCTTCGGCAAATTGTTCAAGAAGGATCACCGTCATTACCTGACCCAGGGCGGCAAACACCTGGCAGCCGAGCGCTATGCGGACGCGCGCATCGATTTCCAGGAGGCGCTCAAACGCTGCCCGGCGGAGGCCGCTGCCGACCAGGGCGAGATCCAGGCCGGGCTGGACCGGGCCGGAAACCGGCTCGGCGAGCTGAACCTGCAGGAGGGTGAGAGTTCGCTGCGTGCCGGTGAGCTTGCCAAAGCCCGCGACCACTTCATTCTGGCCGGCGAGCTTGCCGTCGACGAGACCATCAGGATCATGGCAGGGGAGGGGCTTAAAAAACTCTCGCAGCACGCCCCCTCCTCGCCCGCACCCCCGGCTGTGGCAAAGGCGGCGCACGGCGGGAGTTCCTGCGGCTCCTGCAAGGACGCGGGGAGCCATCATCCGGCACCCCAGGAGATCACCGAGTCTAACCTCTCCGAGGAGGACCGTTTTTTCCTCATGATACAGCCGCTTCCCGGCGATCTCCCCGGCCGCTACGCGGCATTGGGGCATGAATTTGCCCGGGCCTACCTCCTGATCCACGACGGGAATGATAATGAGGCTCTTCCCATTCTGCAAAAAATGCTCGTATCCTCTGAAAATGACATTGTAATTTACGAGCTGGCACTTATAATGTTCAGAACGGGCAACATTCATGAGTGCGAGAGCCACCTGAAGCGGGCGCTTTCGATAAACCCCGCCAGCCAGACCTGCTACCTCGCACTGGTTCACCTGCTGGCCGGAGGCAACCGGTTTGCCGAGGCGGTGGCCACGGTCAAGCACATGATGGAGCAGGGGATCATGGCCGATCAGGCGCAGTTCATCCTGGGAGAACTGCACGAGGCGGCAGGGAACCAGAGTGCCGCTTTCGAGGCCTGGACCAGGGCGCTCGAACTGCCGAGCGTGGCGCGCTCCGCGGCGGAGCGGCTGGTACCGCTCCTGAATGAGCAGGGACGCAGCGAAGAGGCGAAATATCTTACCAAGCGATACTTAAAAGGATGCTGCTAGGCACCCCAAAGGATTCCGGAGGATAGCAAGATGAACAAATCTGAACTGATAGAATCTCTGGCTGCGAAGAAGACCCTCTCTTTCAAAAAAGCGGAAGAGGTGGTCAATGCCGTCTTCGCCTCGATGACCGACGCCCTTCTCTCCGGCGACCGGATTGAAATCAGGGGCTTCGGGAGTTTTGTCGTCAAGGAGTACGAGGCCTACACCGGGAGAAACCCCAAGACCGGGGAGTCGATCTCGGTCAAGGCGAAGAAGCTCCCCTTCTTCAAGGTCGGCAAGGAGCTGAAAGAGAAGGTGTCTGGGTAGCAGGTTAAGATTAAGATTAAGATTAAGGGAAAATCTTGGCTTGTTGCCTCCGTTTGGACAGATTAAGGTTAAGGCGCGTCTTTCGTGACCCGCGGGGGGCGCCCGCTGCTTTATCTGCAGGAGGCGCCAAACTCTTAATCTCCACCTTGATCTCAACCTTAATCTCAATCTGGTTCATCTATGCTTCCCACCTCCTGGTCCTACATCACTGAGGCGCTAGGCGGTCTAGCGCTTTTCATACTCGGCATGCGCACCATGTCCGAGGGGCTGCAGAAGGTCACCGGCCAGCGTCTCAGGCGGCTCCTGGAAAGGGGCGCCGGAAATCGGCTGACGGCCCCTCTGATCGGCAGCTGCCTCGCCTCGCTTCTGCAGTCCGGAAGTGCCGCCTCGGTGCTCGTGGTCGGCTTTGTCAACGCCGGGCTGCTCTCCCTGTACCAGGCCCTGGGAGTCCTGCTCGGCACCGGCATCGGCACGAGCCTCGCCATCCAGTTCATCGCCTTCAGGGTTTCCGCCCTGGCGCTTCCCGCTATCACCATCGGCGTCTTCCTGAGCCTCTTTTCCCGCAGCAGAAAGCTCTCCGACCTGGGGGGGCTGCTGCTCGGGGTGGGGCTCGTCTTCTTCGGGCTCTCGATCCTGGAGGGAGCCTCCCTCCCGCTGGGGCAGAGCGCGTTCTTCGCCGGTCTGCACGAAAATCTCCTCTCCATGCGGCTGATGGCGGTCCTTATGGGGGCGCTGCTGACCTTCGTGGTGCAGTCGGGGAGCGCCACCATCGGCATCGTCATAGCACTCGCCTCGGGGGGGGTGCTCCCCTATGACGCCGCCATCGCCATGGTGATCGGCGAGGTGGCGGGCGCCGCCCTGATCCCGCTGATCGCCTCGATAGGCGGCAGCCAGGCCGCCAAAAGGGCGGTCGTCATCTATCTCGGCATAAGCGGGGTCGCCATCACCTTGGCGCTCGCCTTCTTCCCGCTCTTTCTGCGGGGGGTGAGCTTTTTTTCGCCGGGGGACCTGGCCGCACTGCACGAGGCCGGAACTCCGGAACTGGCGACCCGGGCAATTCGCCCCTATATCGCCCGGCACCTTGCCAACGCCCATACCATCTTCACCGTGGCGAGCGCTCTGCTCTTCCTCCCGCTGATCGGCTTTCTGGCCCGCTCCGCAGAAACCTATCTCCCCACCCGGCGCTCCGAGAGCGAGGCGAGGCCCAGGTTCATCGACGTGAGGGTGATCAAGACTCCGACCATCGCGCTGGCGCAGGCCTGGGGCGAGCTGGGGCGGATGGGGAGCATCGCCTGCTCGATGTACGGCGACCTGGTGTCGCAGTTCGAAGGCTATAACGCCAAGCTTGCCGGCGCCATCAGGAAGAAGGAGGTGGTGCTCGACGTGCTGCACCGCGACATGTCCCAGTTCCTGATCGCCCTCTCCAGGGAGACGCTTTCCCTGGAGCGCGCGGTCGAGATACCGACCATGCTGCAGCTTGTGAACGACATCGAGCTGATCGGGGATCAAACCGAGGCGGTCCTGAACTACCTGCTGCGCAAGAAAGAGGAGCGTCTCCGTTTCTCCAGCTCGGCCATGGACGAGTTGAAGCGTTTCGCCGTCAAGGTCGGAGAGGCGATCGCGCTCTGCGAGCGGGTGCTCCAGGGAGGGGAGCCCGCGGGGCTCGCCGAGCTGAAGCGGGAGCTCGCAGAGCTTGAGGACGAACTGCAAAGGACCCACCTGCGGCGGCTGAAAAGCGGCAAGTGCAACATAGTGGCCGGCCTTCTCTACGGCGACATGATCGCCTGTTTCTCCAAGATCGCCCAGCTAAGCTACTCCATCATCGCGCACAGGGAAGGGATCGCCCATGACTGACATAGTTGCCGCCATCGACCTGGGGACCAACACGGCAAGGCTTTTGATCGCCCATCAAAAACCATACCGCCAGATCCTGCTCACCCGGAGCATCACCCGGCTGGGGGGCGGTTTCACCCGTGAGCGGGGACTCTCCGAGGAGGCGCAGCAGCGCTCCCTCTCGGCGCTCGGTCAGTTCGCCGCCGAGATCTCCCGCCACGGGGCGTCGCGGGTCAGGGCGGTCGCCACCTCCGCCGTGCGCGATGCGCGCAACGGTGACAGCTTCTGCCGGCGGGTCCAGGCCGAAACCGGCATCAGGCTGGAGGTGATAGATGGCACCGAAGAGGCTATGCTCACCCTCAGGGGGGTCGCTTCGATCCTGGACCAGAAGGGGGGTGACCTGGCGGTTTTCGACGTCGGGGGAGGGAGCACCGAGTACACCCTGGCCGCGGATCTCCAGCCTCTCTTCTCGCGCAGCCTGCCGATCGGCGTGGTGAGGCTCACCGAGGGGAAGGTCGGCGTTGCCGAGATGGAGGACAAGGTCCGCCGAGAGCTGGAGATTTTCCAGGGGGAGCTGGAGCAGGAGGGTCTTGGCCGGCGCTTCAGCCAGGCGACGCTGATCGGTACCGCCGGCACCGCCACCACCCTGGCCGCGATCCAGATCGGTATGGAGAGCTACGACTACCGGCGCGTCAACAACCACACCATGCCGCTCTCCGAGGTGCAGCGGATCTTCGAACTGCTGGCGCCGCTCACCCCGAAGCAGCGGCTCGAGGTGCCCGGGCTTGAGCCGGGGCGCGAGGACCTGATCATCGCCGGCACCCTGGTGGTTCTCCTGACCATGCGGGTATTCGGCTTCCAGAGGTTCAAGGTGAGCGATTCCGGGCTTCTGGAGGGGCTGATCCTGGGGGTGTGAACGGCTCAGCGCTATCTGGGTCGGGGAGGCAAAGGTGGACGGCAAACAGGCGAAGATTCTGGTTACCGGGGGGACCGGGTTCATCGGCAGGCGGCTGGTGGCGGCGCTACTGGGAGCAGGGATCCCGGTTCGCTGCCTGACGCGCCGAGCGGATGCAGCGATCCCTGCCGGGGCCGAGGCGGTGATCGGCGACCTGCTCGACATCTCCACGCTGGACCGGGCTTTTAGCGGCATAGAGACCGCCTATTACCTGGTGCACGCCATGTCCGGAGGCCGAACGGGGTTCGAGAAGCGCGATCGGCAGGCCGCTGAAAACTTCGTCTTCTTCGCCGAGAAGCATGCGGTGACACGGGTCATCTACCTCGGAGGACTGGGGGAGGAGGGAGACCAGCTTTCCGAGCACCTGGCAAGCCGGCTCGAAGTGGCAAAGATCCTCCAGGGGGGTGCCTTCCAGACCACCTACCTGCGGGCCGCGGTAATAATCGGCGCGGGGGGCGCGTCCTTCGAGATGATCCGGTCGCTGGTGGAATGGCTCCCGGTGATGATCACCCCCCGCTGGGTCTCGACCCGTTGCCAGCCCATAGCCGTCGGCGATGTCATCGGCTATCTGGTCGGCTGCCTCAGGGAGCCGGGAACAGCGGGGAAGAGCTACGACATCGGTGGCCCCGAGATGCTGTCCTACCGGGAGATGATGGAGCGTTTCGCCAGGATCAGCAAAAAGTTCGTCAAGATCTTTCCCGTCCCGTTTCTGACCCCGAGGCTTTCCTCCTACTGGGTCGGACTGATAACCCCGGTGAAGCCGTCGATCTCCATGCCGCTCATCGAAGGTCTCGGCAACGAGGTGATCTGTCACGACAACGAAATCCGCAAGATCCTCCCGATTAGCCTCACCACCTATGATGAAGCCGTGAAAATCGCCCTCGCCGAGGCAGCGCCCCCATCCCCACCCCAACCCTCCCCTTGAAGGGGAGGGAGTTGCCGACCCGCCCAAGCACGCCAACCCGAATCGCCCCCCCTTTCCTGCCACGAAATTCCCTGATAGGTCAAATTTGATCAAAGAGAGTGCCTTGCTCCCAAATAAAGCTTGAACAAATCTTCTGTTTGTTTAATATTCGTTCGCTTAAGAAGCTGTTGCAGTATCGTTTCCTCGGAGATCCAACATGAGATAAAAAGCCGGGATGGGAATTCCTGCTGCCGGACCTGCTAAACCAGCCAACTCCGCCTCGAAGGTTCCCCCCGGCTCCTCACCAGCCGCCTTGGAAGCCGATTTTCCCATCGTCGGCGCTTCCTCAGAAGCCGTTCGACATGCGATCTCTGAACGAGAATGTCAGGGAGGCGCTGGTGTGACAGGCCTTTATCCCCTTTGACATCGGCCCGGCTGCGGTTTATACTCCTAATGAGCCTACTCGCGGTAGTGATTCATTGGGAGACGCCGGCCCTGGAGCGCCAACCGCCGCAACGCCTGTAATTTTCCCGCGTCAAAGCTGGCGCAGACGCAACTCAGCCAGGCCGTGGGTCAGCTGCGAGGGAGCACCTGATCAAGGAGCGTTTGCCATGGTTCACAACCTGGAAACCTATCGCAAGATCATCGATACCCTCCCTGACGGGCTCTACATCGTGGACCAGCGCAGGAACATCGTGTACTGGAACCACGCGGCCGAGCGGATCTCCGGGTTCAGCCAGGAAGAGGTGATCGGCAGTAGTTGCTCCGACAACCTCCTGTGCCACCTGGACAGCGCCGGCCTCAACATCTGCCAAGCCAGCTGCCCGCTCGCCGACACCATGGCACATGGGTCCGCCCGCGCCGCCGAAATCTACCTGCATCACAAGAACGGGCATCGGGTGCCGATCTCCGCACACATCACGCCGCTGACAGACGATGCGGGCGAGGTGATCGGCGGCGTGATGGCCTTCTCCGACCTAAGCGGCAGGAACGACAACGAACTGAGGCTCAAGGAGCTGGAAAAACTCGCGCTTTTGGACCGGTTGACCCAGCTCGCCAACCGCCACTACCTGGAGCGCGAACTCGAGGCTCGCCTGGAGGAGAGGCTCCGCTACGGCGTCCCGTTCGGTGTGATGTTCATGGACATCGACGACTTCAAGCGGGTCAACGATCGTTACGGTCACGACACCGGCGACCGCGTGCTGCAGTACGTCGCAGGCACCTTCAGCGCCAACTCGCGTCCTTTCGACCTGTACGGTCGCTGGGGAGGGGAGGAGTTCGTAGGGATTGCACGCAACGTCACCGGTACCGATCTGAAGCAGATGGGACAGCGGTTGCGCAGGCTGGCGGAAAAATCGTTTCTGCTGATAGACCGGAACAAATTGCAGGTCACCATCTCTCTCGGAGCGACGCTCGCTACCGATGGCGATTCGATCACCACGCTGATACAGCGCGCCGACGCCCTGATGTACCAGAGCAAGTCCGCCGGGAAAAACCGGCTCACCTTCGGATAGAGTTGTCTGCAGCTTCCCGGATCCTCCTTAAGTACAGGAATGCACGATGCGCCTAGCCTCGCTCGGAAAGACGATGTGCGCCAGTGGTGCGGCCATGATCGCCGTATGGACGCTCTTCATCGTCCTTCTTGCCGCATTGACCCTGCACCTGCAGCATCTGGGCACCATCAGGTCGGCTCAGAGCGAGGCCCGCGATTACTTCAGTCTGAACCGCTCCTACCGGGCCTGGGCCGCCGGCATGGGTGGTCTCTATGTCCCCGCGGACAAGGTGGCACCAAATCCCTATCTCGACTCCCGCCGGCGCACCCTGACCACCAGAGAGGGGAAGGAACTCACCCTGGTCAACCCGGCCTACATGACCCGAATCGTGTTCGAATCGCTCAAGGCATCCTCCCCCAATCCCGTCGTCAGCAAGATCACCAGTCTAAAACCGCTGAATCCGTCCAACGCACCCGACCCCTGGGAGCGGGAGGCGCTCGCCGCTTTCGAGCGGGGGGAGGGGGCGGAGCGCACCGAGGTCACCACACTGTACGGCAAACCGTACCTGCGCTTCATGTCGCGTTTCATGACGGAGCAGGACTGCCTCGACTGCCACGGCCAGCAGGGGTACCGGCTGGGCGACGTGCGGGGCGGCATCGCGATCTCCATTCCGCTGGCGGGCTACTACGCCACGGAGAGCCGAAACAGGAACAACCAGCTGGCAGGCTATCTCCTGCTCTGGGGGGTAGGGAGCACCGGGATCGCCCTTTCCTCGCGGCGTCGCTCGGCCTACCAGGACAAGCTGCGCGAGAGCGAGGAGAAATTTCGCACCATCTGCGACTGGACCCAGGACTGGGAGTACTGGATCGACCAGCACGGGGCCATGAAGTACGTCTCCCCTTCCTGCCTGGAGCATACCGGCTATCGCCCGGAAGAGTTCCTGGAGGATCCGGATCTGGTATCGAGTCTGGTGCACCCGGAGGACCTTCACCTCTTTCATGAGCACCTGGTGCAGGGGAGTGCCGCAGAGCAGCCGCCGTCCCAGTCGATCGAGTACCGCATCGTGACCAGGGACGGCCTGGTGCGCTGGATGCACCACGCCTGCCGTCCCGTTTTCTCCCGGGGCCAGTACCTGGGGCACCGGGTCTCGAGCCGGGACGTCACGGAGCGGAAGCTGGCTCAGCAGGAACTGGCGGTCCGGGCCGAGCTTCTGAACTGGGTGAGCGATTCGGTGCTGGTGATCGACCGCAGCGGCAGGATCGTCGATGCCAACGAGACCTCCTGGCGCACGCGCGGCTTCACCAGGGTGGAGCTCCTCTCCATGAGCTTCGCCGACCTGAGCAGCGCCGAGCATGCTGCGCGGGTCGGCCAGCGCCTGGAGTCGATCTTCGAGAAGGGGGCCGCTTTCCTGGAATCGGAGCATCGCCTGAAGGACGGCGGCACCATCCATGTCGAGGTCAACACCAGGGTCATCGATTACCGGGGCGAGCCGGCGATACTGAGCAGCATCCGCGACATCACCGAGCGCAGGCGTGCCGAGCAGAGCCTGCGCCAGGCCGAGGCCGCGCTCAGGGAGAACGAAAGCAAGCTGCGGGTGATTTTCGACGTGATGCAGGCTGGGATCATCCAGATGGACCCGGCGGGTGTGGTGAGCTTCGCCAACCAGCGCATGGCCGAGATGCTGGGGCTCCCCATGGCAGAGCTGCTGGGGTCGGCCTACTGCTCCCACATCCCTGCGGAGCAGAGACAAGCCGCGCAGCTTCACCTGCAGCAACTGCTGGACCGGGAGACGGAGAGTTTCCATTACGAGCGGCGCTACCAGCGCAAGGACGGCAGCGAATTCTGGGGCTATATCACCGGGCGCAGGCTCACCGCTCCCGACGGCAGAAGCTACTCCCTGGTGGCAACCATCGCCGACATGACCGAGCTGAAGTCGGCCGAGGAAAAGCGTCATAAAAGCGAGCAGCAGATGCTTCACGTGCAGAAGCTGGAGAGCCTCGGTGTGTTGGCCGGCGGCATCGCGCACGACTTCAACAACATCCTGCTGGCCATCATGGGAAACGTAAGCCTCGCGCTGTACCGCGTCTCCCCGGGCTCGGCTGTCGAGCCTCATCTGCAGCAGATTGAACGGGCCGCCGAAAAGGCCGCCGACCTCGCCCGCCAGATGCTGGCCTACTCGGGGAAGGGGCGCTTCGTGCTCGAATCGCTCGACCTGAACCAGCTGGTGCAGGAGATGACGGCCATGCTGGAGGTCTCCATCTCGAAAAAGGCGGCGCTCCGCTGCCACCTGGGGCAGAAACTCCCTTGCATCGTGGCGGACCCCACCCAAATGCGCCAGATCGTCATGAACCTCGCCATCAACGCGTCCGAGGCGATCGGGGAACGCAGCGGCGTCATTTCCATCGCGACCGGGAGCAGGTTTTGCGACCGGGGCTACCTCTGCGAGACCTGGCTAAACGACGAGCTCCCCGAAGGGGATTACGTATTCCTGGAGGTTGCCGACACCGGGTGCGGCATGGACCAGGAGACGATAGGCCGGATCTTCGAGCCCTTCTTCACCACGAAGTTCACCGGCCGCGGGCTCGGCATGGCCGCCATCCTGGGCATAGTCCGGGGGCACAAAGGGGCCATCAAGGTGTACTCGGAGCCGGGCCGAGGGAGCAGCTTTCGGGTCTATTTCCCCTCCAGCGGCGAGCCCGTGCTACCGATCGGTCGGGCGCCCGGTTGCGAACAATGGCGAGGGGAGGGGACGGTGCTTCTGGTCGACGACGAGGAGACGATCCGTGCCATCGGCTCCGAGATGCTGAGCGAGTTGGGCTTTGACGTCCTGAACGCTGCGGACGGCAGGGAGGCGCTGCAACTGTACCGGCTCAAGGGGGACCAGATAACCCTCGTGTTGATGGACCTCAACATGCCGCAGCTAAGCGGCGAGGAGACCTTCCACGAGCTGCGCAGTATCGACCCCCTGGTGCGTGTGGTTCTCTCCAGCGGCTTCAGCGAGCAGGAGGTGACCCGAAAGTTCCTCGGCAAGGGGCTGGCGGGATTCGTGCAGAAGCCGTACACGCTGGGCACCCTCAGAGACACCCTGAGCCGGCTGCTCTAGCTCGATGGCAGCAACTTCCATCCTCCAGGCCATCTCCGTACTCTCCGTACTCTCCGTACTCTCCGTACTCTCCGTACTCTCCGTACTCTCCGTACTCTCCGTACTCTCCGTAGGTTAGCAGCGTCATCGCGTAACCCAACGATGCAACGCCAGGTTCACGACGCAGCTCCCTATCCCAGCCCATTGCCGACCGATTACTGATAGCGGTTCGTCCCCGAACGGTTCAGCGGGTTGACAGCATGCTCCCATGTTCTAGACTGACGCTATCGGCAAGCATCGGTCACCGTCACCACCGCGGGTCCAAATTCCAAGCAGAGGGGGTAGCGACATGCAGATGAATTTTGCGAGGAGATGCACCATCCTGGCCATCGTGGCGGCCACGGCAATCTGGTCCGGATGCACCCAGAAGAAGGTGGAGCAGATGAAGGCGTCCCAAATTCCCGACGGTGCCATCGATCCCGCCGACTGGGGCAAGGTATATCCGCTACATTACAAGCAGTGGAAACTGACCAGCGAGCCGACCCCGGCCGGGAAAAGCAAGTACAAGCGGGGATTCGACGTCGGCGAGGAGCGTCGCGACAAGCTGGACGAGTACCCGTTCCTGGCGCTGCTCTACAACGGCTGGGGCTTCGGCTATGAATACAAGGAACCGCGCGGGCACTACTTCATGGTGCAGGACCAACTGGAGGTCGATCCGGGGCGCATCAAGGCCGGCGGCTCCTGCCTTACCTGCAAAACCCCTTACGCCCCGATGCTGCAGGAACAGATGGGGCCGGCCTATTTCTACACGCCCTACAAGGAAGTGCTGGGGAGGCTCCCGGGCGACCAGCAGCACCTGGGGGTCGCCTGTGTCGATTGCCACGACAACAGAACCATGGAGCTGAGAATCGCGCGCCAGTTCACGCTGGGCAAGGCTCTGAAGGAGATCGGCGTCGACCAGTCCAAGCTCACTGCAAAGGAGAAACAGACCGTGGTCTGCGCCCAGTGCCACGTGACCTACATCATTCCGAAGGACAAGGAGATGCGCTCCACAGACGTGCTCTTTCCCTGGTCCGGCAGCAAGCAGGGGAACATCAGCGTCGAGAACATCATCAAGCAGATCAAGAGTTCCCCGGCAAACCTGGAGTGGACCCAGAGCGTTACCGGCTTCAAGATGGGGTTCATCCGGCACCCCGAATACGAGCTTTTTTCCAACAACAGCCCGCACTGGGCCGCCGAGGTCACCTGCGCCGATTGCCACATGCCGACCATCAAGGCACAGGGGGAGGAGCTCTCGGACCACCGGATCATGAGTCCGCTGAAGAGCGACCTCTCGGCCTGCGCCGCCTGCCATACCGAGAGCCCCGATGCGCTGCGGGCCAAGGTATATTCCATTCAGGACAACACCATCGTCTTGTACCTGAAGACCGGATACGCGACCGCCGCGGTAGCGAAGCTGTTCGAGATGGCGAACAAGGTGGAGGCGTCCGGCAGGAAGATCGACAGGAACCTGTATGCGCAGGCCAAAGAGGGGTACGAGCAGGGATTCTACCGCCTCGTCTTCATCGGGGCCGAGAACTCCACCGGCTTCCACAACCCCGACGAAGCCACCCGCGTCCTGAACGACGCCTCAAGATACATAGCTTCGGCCGACGCCCAGTTGCGCCGGATGCTGACGCAGGCAGGGGAGCGCGTGCCGGAGAAAATAGACCTGGAACTGCCGAAGTACACCGAGGGGCGCGGGGCGAAGAAGCTGAGGTTCAGACCGGAGCATGAGATAAAGTCGCCCGTCATCAAGTAGGAGTGAGCATCATAGCGGAAGGCAGGATTTCGGGAGGGCGGAGCAGAATCCGCCCTCTTTTTACGCTCTCGCTCGCCCCCTCTCCCTTGTTAGGTGAAGGGAGGGAGCAGCAGGTAGACGCTTGACTTAATCTGATTAGCGTCAATCTTCCGTTGTAAAACTCCCTCCCCTTCAAGGTGCCAAAACACCCCCATCCCCCTCCTGACCTCCCCCTTGAAGGGGGAGGGACCTGAATGAAGGGGGAGGGACCTGAACAGTTGCATCCGATCTCTCCTTCGATTACTATAACTCCCCGAAACCGGTGTGGTTGTGCCAGTATCTGCTTGACTAGTTGCTGCTGGAAGGTAGACTTGGCTCGGTCTTTTTTCTCATATTCAATTAAATGTGCGAATCAAAGGAGGACAGCTTGGAAAAACGAACCTGGACCCCGCCTCAACTTCTGGAACTGGCCGGCGGCTACTGGAGCACCTGTGCCCTGCACGCCGGCGTCAAGCTCGACCTCTTCACTCCGCTATCGGCCGGACCGCTGTCGGCGCAGGAACTCGCCAGCCGGATCAACTGCGACAGCCGAGGGCTTGCCATGCTCCTCGATGCACTGGCGGCGATGGATCTTCTGGACAAGACGGGGGAACGGTATGCCGCGACGCCGTTTGCCGGAAGGTTTCTGAGCCGGACCTCGCCCGACTACCTGGGGCACATCATCATGCACCACCACCATCTGATGTCAAGCTGGACCAAGCTGGACCAGGCGGTGCAAAGCGGCGAGCCGGTCCGGGAGCGCGTCTCCCACGAGGATGTCGAGGCCTCCCGGGAAAGTTTCCTGATGGGGATGTTCAACCTCGCCATGCAGATAGCGCCTATGATCGTGCCGCAGATCGATCTGTCGGGGCGCCGTCGACTGCTTGACCTGGGAGGCGGTCCCGGCACCTATGCCGTCCATTTCTGCCGGAAAAACCCGGATTTGACTGCAGTCGTCTGCGATCTCCCCACCACGCGCAGCTTCGCCGAGCAGACCGTGGAGCGCTTTGGGCTTTCCGACCGGATCAGCTTCGAGGCGCGCGACTTCGAGAGCGAGGAGCTACCCACCGGGTTCGATGTCGCCTGGCTCTCGCACGTGCTGCACGGCATCGGGCCCAAGAGCTGCGCCACCGTTCTGAAGAAGGCCGTCTCCGCGCTGGAGCCTGGGGGCCTGATACTGGTGCAGGAATTCATCCTTGAAGACAGCAAGGATGCCCCGCTCTTCCCGGCACTTTTTTCGTTGAACATGCTCCTTGGCACCCCGGAGGGGCAGTCCTACAGCCAGGGCGAGCTTTTCGGCCTGCTGGCTGCTGCGGGAGCGACCGATATGCGGCGCATAGCGTTGCAACTTCCAAACGGCGCCGGCGTGATAGCGGCAACGGTGCCGGGGTAGGTGAGGGTAAGTGAGTTGTACACTATCCACATCTTGAGTTAAACTCTCCCTCTCCCTCCGGGAGAGGGTCGGGGTGAGGGCGCTTCGGCTCTCTCATGCCAAGGCCTGCGTGCCGAAGATTTACTCGCCTTTGCCATTAAGATAATCAGCGCAGACGGCAGCGCCCTCACCCCTGCCCCTCTCCCGGAGGGCGAGGGGATATCGGATTTGCGCTGCCTTGGGGGTACTTATGCAACGTGGCACCCGGCCGTTCACTGGCACCGGACTTATGCTCCCGCTGTTCGCTGCAGCATGCGCCCTCGTCTCGGTATTGTTGCTCCTGTCGTCGGGTTTCGGCACCAGGCTGAACCTTTGGCAGTTTCGCACCGGTTTTTCCATCCTAAAGGTTGCCGCCTACAGCGGGCTGGGGTGCGCACTGCTCGCCCTCGTTTCCGGTGTGCTGGCCGTGCGGAAGCGGCACCTTGCTGCGGTGATCCTGTCGCTGGTTGCCCTTCTGTTGGCGATTTTTGCTTTCGGCGTGCCGTATTCCTGGAAGCAGAAGGCACAGAGCCATCCCCGCATTCACGATATCAGCACCGACCTGGACAACCCGCCCAATTTCGTCGACATCGCCCCCTTAAGGCAGGGGAGGGTCGAGCACGGCGGGGCGATGATTGCGGCCTTGCAGCTAAAGGCATATCCGGACATCAAGACCCTGGTGCTCCCGGTCTCGAAGGATCAAGCCTTCGCGTCGGCACTGGCAACCGCGCGCGAGATGGGTTGGGAGATCGTCGCTGCAGTCCCTGCCGAAGGGAGGATCGAGGCTACCGATACCACCTTCTGGTTCGGCTTCAAGGATGACATCGTGATCCGCATCTTCCCGGCCGGTGAGCGTTCGCTGCTCGATATCCGCTCGGTATCCCGCGTCGGCATCAGCGACGTCGGCACCAATGCCGAGAGAATCCGCACTTTCCTGGCCAAGATTTCCCATCAGGCTAAGTAACCTAATGCTGTATCAACAGGAGTCATCATGAAGAAGATTAGCGGCAGGGATTACCTGTTGCTTGCGGCTGTTGCCGTGCTGATCGGGGTCTTGTCGCTTGGCTCCGGGAGAGGGAAGGGGAAGAACATCCCTCTCGACGACCGGCACCGGACGGTCTACGATGCCATCAAGGAGGGAAGGAGCAGGGCCGAGAGCGAGCTTATCTGTGCCACCTGTCACAGCAAGAGCTCGATTCCCCTGCCAAAGGAGCACCCGCCCAAGGAAGAGTGCCTGATCTGCCATCTGCTGGCGAATGCACCCTCCCCCAGCCCCTCCCATAAAGGGAGGGGGGCTTAAAGGTTGCAGCCCCTCCCATAAAGGGAGGGGGGCTTAAATTCAAGCTCAGACGTGTAGGGTGGGCCCCGCCCACCAAACCTCAACCGACGGTGGGCTAGGCCCACCCTACGTGATCTGCGTGGCGCCACCTGTTAACTTAATGGCAGTGAGGCCAGGGAGAGGGGGGAATCATCACTTTGCTGCTAATTTAAGCGCCTCCCTGCCTCGCTGCCAGCCAAACCTGCATCACCTGTCTTACACCGACCCCCCTAAAACCTACTCTCACCACTCATCCGATCCCCGTTTTAACTCCCTGCAGCGCCGCTACTACTGCATTTGTTCAGGTTTCCATATCTTTCCATGAGAAATATGCCGGCGCTGGCATAGCTCCTGCTATTCCCTTCTCGACTGTGACTGCAACAACGGTGCAATGATGCCCCGGCAGCTTTCAGCCGGATCTTTCGGTTCGGGGAGGCAAAATGAGCGATTTATCCAAGACAGCGGTATTCATCGGCGACACGACGTTGCGGGACGGCGAGCAGACTGCTGGGGTCGTTTTCAGCGCGAAGGAAAAGATTTCCATCGCCAGGCATCTGGACGCCATGGGCGTTCATGAGCTTGAGTGCGGCATCCCCGCCATGGGCAGGGAGGAGCGGAGCTCGATCCGGGCGCTGGTCGACCTGGGGCTGTCGGCGCGGCTGATCACCTGGAACAGAGCGCTGATCCCGGACATCGAGGCGAGCATATCCTGCGGCATTACCGCTGTGGACATCTCGCTCAGCGTCTCGGACATCATGATCGAGAACAAGATCAACAAGAGCAGGGACTGGGTGCGGGAACAGTTGAAGCGCGCGCTCGGCTTTGCCAAGGAGCACGGCCTCTACGTCTGCGTGGGGGGCGAGGATGCCAGCCGTGCCGATTCGGAGTTCCTGATCGACCTGATGCGCATCGCCCGGGAAAACGGCGCGGACCGCTTCCGCTTCTGCGATACGCTCGGCATCCTCGACCCCTTCACCATGTTCGAGAAGGTGGGGGCGCTGACGGCGGCGGTGCCGGAGCTGGATATCGAGGTGCATACCCATAACGATCTCGGGCTTGCCACCGCGAACGCGCTCGCCGGAGTGAAGGGGGGGGCGCGCTACATCAGCACCACGGTGAACGGTCTTGGCGAGCGGGCCGGCAACGCGGCACTCGAGGAGGTGGTGATGGCGCTCAAGGTCGCCTGCGGCATAGATGTCGGCATCGATACCCGTCGCCTCGCCGCGGTCTCCCGGCTGGTGGGCCAGGCATCGAACAGAACGGTGCCGGCATGGAAAGCGGTGGTTGGCGAGAAGGTCTTCTCCCACGAGTCCGGGCTGCATACCGACGGCGTGCTGAAGAACCCGTCAAATTACGAGGGCTTTCCGCCCGAGGAGGTCGGCCTTACCCGGCATATCGTGGCGGGAAAGCACTCGGGTACCAACGGTATCGTCGAGAGTTACCGCCAGATCGGGATTCCCGTCTCCAGGGAAGAGGCGCAGCAGCTGATCTCCAAGGTGAGGAGCACTGCCCAGAGGCTGAAGGGACCGCTCGGTCCCAAGGAGCTCATGAGCCTGCATCAGCGGATGACGCTGTCATTGGCTGCCGCCTGAGTTCAGAAAACTATCCGAAATCACTGTGATGAATTGTGGGGGGAACCGCCTGGGGGGTTTCCCCCAATTTTTTTTCTGATCAGCGTCAATCTTCCGCTGTTCAGGTTCCTCCCCCTTCAAGGGGGAGGTCAGGAGGGGGATGGGGGTGCTTTTGCGCCGGAACTACCCCATCCCCACCCCCTCCCTCCCCTTGAAGGGGAGGGAGTTTTAGCAGCGGAAGATCATCGCTGGTCAGGATTTTTTTCCACAGGGCCACACCTCGCTTTACCTCGCTTTACTGCGCTCTCCTCCCCTGGAAGTAGCGTAGGTCGATTGGCGCATTGCAACCTGACGCCCCCCACCTTGGTGCAACTGGCGCTGCTGGTCGGGATACGCCCTCCGGGCTAATCCGACCTGCGGGATTCGCTGCGAACGTTCCGTCGGCAGGACGGGCTTTGATGATCGAATCATGTGCTTAAAAGTTGTGCAGTTGCCCGGGTATACGCATTCATTAAAGCAGTTCGAACCTTAAACTGTGCTCAATTCAGTGACTTACGAGTTGGCACGGTAGCTGCTATATGAATGACAACAATCGAATAGGAATACAATGAAGTATTCCAGCACAGCATTTCGGCAAAGGCGCCCACCGTGAGAAGTAACGGAGCGCCTTTTTTATTTCGGGCCTCGAAAACCAAACAGCCGCTGGTTCAAAAGGATCGGGCGGCAAAAAAAGGAGAGGGAAAATGAGACAGATCGCGATTTACGGCAAGGGCGGCATCGGCAAATCCACAACAACCCAGAACACCGTGGCGGGACTCGCCTACATGGGCAAGAAAGTCATGATCGTCGGCTGTGACCCCAAGGCCGACTCCACCCGCCTCATCCTGCACGCCAAGGCGCAGAACACGGTCATGGACCTGGTACGCGAGCTCGGCACCGTGGAGGACCTGGAACTCGAAGACGTCATGAAGGTCGGCTACGGCGACGTCAAGTGCGTAGAGTCCGGCGGTCCGGAGCCGGGCGTCGGCTGCGCAGGCCGCGGCGTCATCACCGCCATCAACTTCCTGGAGGAAAACGGCGCCTACACCCCCGACCTCGACTTCGTCTTCTACGACGTCCTGGGCGACGTGGTCTGCGGCGGGTTCGCCATGCCGATCCGCGAAGGGAAGGCGGAGGAGATCTACATCGTCTGCTCCGGCGAGATGATGGCCATGTACGCCGCCAACAACATCGCCAAGGGTATCCTGAAGTACGCCACCTCCGGCAAGGTGCGGCTCGCCGGCCTGATCTGCAACGCACGCAAGACGGACAAGGAATTCGAACTGGTCGACGCCCTTGCCAAAAAGCTCAGCACCCAGATGATCCACTTCGTACCCCGCGACAACCAGGTGCAGCGCGCCGAGATGCGCAGGATGACCGTAATCGAGTACTCCCCCGAGCATCCCCAGGCACAGGAGTACCGCACCCTGGCCCAGAAGATCAACGACAACAAGATGCTGGTGATCCCGACTCCGCTGGAGATGGAGGAGCTCGAAGACCTGCTCATGGAGTACGGCATCATGGAAGCCGAGGACGAGTCGGTCGTGGGCGTGGCTGAAAAGGCTGCCGTCTAATCCAACTAACTACCGGCGGCGAGAGAAGCGGGGCGGAGCAGGCAGCGGATCAAGTCGGTGACCCAGCCCCTCCCATAAAGGGAGGGGGGCTAAAATCCTCTACCGTGCGAGAAGAACTCAACGTCCCCTCTCCCCTGGTGGGAGAGGGTTAGGGAGAGGGGGGCACGTCATCCCCCCGCCGATCTCAGCCGGCCGGTAACCATAAGGAGTGGAATATGTCTGAACTGAAAAAGCATGTAGAGGGGATAACCAAGGAATCGACCCAAGCGATGATCGACCATGCCATGGAGATCTACCCCGATAAGGTCAAGAAGAAGAGGGCGCCGCACCTCGCTCCCAACGAGGGGGAGGGGGCTTGCGTCAAGAGTAACCGCAAGACGGTCCCCGGCATCATGAGCGCCCGCGGCTGCGCCTATGCAGGCGCCAAAGGGGTGGTCTGGGGCCCGATCCGCGACATGGTGCACGTCTCCCACGGCCCGGTCGGCTGCGGCTGGTACTCCTGGGGCACCAGGCGCAACCTGATGAGCGGCATAAACGGCGTGAACCAGTTCGCCATGCAGTTCACCTCGGACTTCCAGGAAAAAGACATCGTCTACGGCGGCGACAAGAAGCTGAAGACGCTGCTTGCCGAAGCGCACGACCTGTTCCCGCTAGCCAAGGGGATCTCGGTCCTCTCCGAGTGCCCGGTAGGGCTGATCGGCGACGACATCAACTCCGTTGCCAAGATCGCCTCCGTAGAGCTGGACATCCCGGTCATCCCGTGCAACTGCGAGGGTTTCCGCGGCGTTTCCCAGTCGCTTGGCCACCACATCTCCAACGACACGATCCGCGATCACATCATCGGCACCCGCGAATTCGCCGAGCCGGAGAGCCCCTACGACATCGCCCTGATCGGCGATTACAACATCGGCGGCGACGTCTGGAGCGTCAAGCCGCTTCTCGAAGAGATCGGCCTGAACGTGAAGGCGGTCTGGACCGGCGATGGCGAGCTGGAGAAGATCGCGGCGACCCACAAGGTAAAACTGAACATCATCCACTGCTACCGTTCCATGAACTACATGTGCCGGGTGATGGAGGAGAAATACGGCATCCCCTGGGTCGAGTTCAACTTCTTCGGACCGACCAAGATCAGGGAAAGCCTGAGAAAGATCGCCGAGCATTTCGACGACAGCATCAAGGAGAAGGTGGAGGCCGTCATCGCCAAGTACGACCCGATCATGCAGGCTGTGATCGACGAGTACCGTCCGCGCCTGGAAGGGAAGACCGTGATGCTTTACGTCGGGGGGCTTCGCCCGCGCCACACCGTCAACGCCTACGCCGACCTCGGCATGACGGTGGTCGGATCCGGCTACGAGTTCGCCCACGGCGACGACTACGAGAGGACCTCGCCCGAGATGCCCGAGGCCACCGTCATCTTCGACGACGCCTCCGAGCACGAGCTTGAGGAATTCGTCAACGCGCTGCGCCCCGACCTGGTGGGCAGCGGCATCAAGGAGAAATACCTGTTCCAGAAGATGGGGATACCGTTCCGCCAGATGCACAGCTGGGACTACTCCGGTCCGTATCACGCCTACAACGGCTTCCCGATCTTCGCCCGCGACGTCGACATGGCGGTGAACAGCCCGACCTGGAACCTGGTGAAGGCACCGTTCTAGAAGCAGATCAAGATTAAGGTAAAGGTTTAGGGGACCCAGCACAAGATACCGTTTCCTCTAGCGTAACGCCTTCTTAATCTTAATCTTAATCTCAATCTGATTTACTGATTTAAGCTCGCCGTCTGACGGATTAGTTAGCGGCCGAAAGGAGTATTACCATGACTGCAGAAGCTTCAGTAAAATACGTGACCGAGATTCCCGAAGACGAGGTGAAACGGGTTGCGGAGTGGATAAACACCGAGGAGTACAAGGAGAAGAACTTCGCCCGCCAGGCGCTGGTGATCAACCCCCCCCACGCCTGCCAGCCGCTGGGCGCCGAGCTCGCCGCCCACGGCTTCGAGGGAACGCTTCCCTTCGTGCACGGCTCGCAGGGGTGCGCCTCCTACTACCGCTCCACCTTCAACCGCCACTTCCGCGAGCCGGCTCCCGCGGTATCGGACTCCATGACCGAGGACGGCGCGGTGTTCGGCGGCCAGAACAACCTGCACGAGGCCCTGGAGAACGCCTACACCATCTACAAGCCGAAGATGATGGCCGTCTTCACCTCCTGCATGCCCGAGGTCATCGGCGACGACCTGACCGCCTTCATCAAGAACGCGAGGAACAAAGGGATCGTGCCGCAGGAGTACCCGCTCCCCTACGCCAACACCCCGAGCTTCAACGGTTCGCACATCCACGGCTACGACGCGATGCTGGTCTCCATCCTGCAGACCCTGACCGAAGGGAAGCAGGTCGAGGGGCGCTGCACCGGCAAGCTGAACCTGATCCCGGGCTTCGACTGCAACACCGGCAACTACCGCGAGTACAAGAGGATCCTGAAAGCGTTCGGCATCCCCTACACGCTGTTAGCCGACATCTCCGAGACCTTCGACTCGCCCCTGGACGGCACCTACCGCCCCTATCCCGGCGGGACCAAGCTTGACGACGCGGCCGACTCCATCAACGGCAAGGTGACCATGACCGTCGCTCCCTACGCGAGCGCCAAGACCTTCACCTGGATCAAGGACAACTACTCCGGGAGCCACGTCTCCCTGCCGACCCCCTTTGGCATCGCCAAGACCGACGCACTGCTTCTGAAGCTCTCCGAGCTGTTCGGCAAGCCGGTACCCGAGTCCCTCAAGGCCGAGCGCGGTAACGCAGTCGACGCCATGACCGATGCACACCAGTACATCCACGGCAAGAAATTCGCACTCTACGGCGATCCCGACTACCTGCTGGGATACATCTCCTTCCTGCTCGAGATGGGAGCGAAACCGTACCACGTGCTCTGCAGCAAGGGGACCAAGAAGGTGGAGAAGGAGATTCAGGCGCTGCTCGACTCCTCACCGGACGGCAAAGGGTGCAAGATCTACATCAACAAGGACCTCTGGCACATGCGGAGCCTGCTGATGACCGATCCGGTCGATGCCATGATCGGCGACACCCACGGCAAGTTCGCGGCGCGCGATGCCAACATCCCGCTGTTCCGCTTCGGCTTCCCGGTCTTTGACCGTGTAAACCTGCACCGCCACCCGCTCATCGGCTACCAGGGCGCCATCAACATGATCAGCACCATCTGCAACAAGTTCATCGAGATCAAGGACGAGACCTGCGAGGAACGTTACTTCGAGATGATGAGGTAATCCGAGTTCCTCCCCCTTCAAGGGGGAGGTCAGGACCCAAAGTTCCTCCCCCTTCAAGGGGGAGGTCAGGAGGGGGATGGGGGGTTCCTGCAGCGAACGAGCCCCATCCCCACCCCAACCCTCCCCTTGAAGGGGAGGGGGCTTTTACACCCGATTCCGCGTCAACCGCTCCGAACAACGAGGTTCACAATGGCGAAGCCAGACTGGTACGATACAACCGAATGCGAAACCCACGACGCCGGGGCACCGAAGTTCTGCAAGAAGTCGGAGCCGGGCGAGGGGACCGAGAGAAGCTGCGCTTACGACGGCGCCCGCGTGGTCCTGATGCCGATCACCGACGCGATCCACCTGGTGCACGGACCGATAGCCTGCGCCGGCAACTCCTGGGACAACCGGGGCGCCCGCTCCAGCGACTCGCAGCTCTATCGACGCGGATTCACCACGGAGATGATGCAAAACGACGTCATCTTCGGCGGCGAGAAGAAACTCTACCGGGCCATCAAGGACCTGGCGCTCCGCTACCCCGAGGCGAAGGCGATCTTCGTCTACGCCACCTGCGTCACCTCGATGACCGGTGACGACATCGAGGCGGTCTGCAAAGCGGCCCGGGACAAGGTCCCCATGCCGGTGATCCCGGTGAACACCCCCGGCTTCATCGGCGACAAGAATATCGGCAACCGGCTTGCGGGCGAGACGCTCCTCAAGTACGTGATCGGCACCGCCGAGCCGGCCTTCACCACCGACTACGACATCAACCTGATCGGCGAATACAACATCGCCGGCGATCTCTGGGGCATGCTGCCGCTCTTCGACAAGCTCGGCATCCGCGTGCTCTCCTGCATCAGCGGCGACGCCAAGTTCGAGGAGCTGCGCTACGCGCACCGGGCCAAGCTCAACGTCATCATCTGCTCCAAGAGCCTCACCAACCTCGCCAAGAAGATGCAGAAGAACTACGGCATCCCCTACCTGGAGGAGTCCTTCTACGGCATGACCGACGTCGCCAAGGCGCTGCGCGACATCGCGCGCGAACTGGACGACCTGGTGAACGGCCTGGAGAAGCGGACCATGCAGGACCGGGTGGAAAAGCTGATCGCAGAGAACGAGGCTTCCTGCCGGGCAGCGCTCGCCCCCTACCGGGAGCGGCTTGCCGGCAAGCGCGCGGTCCTCTTCACCGGCGGCGTCAAGACCTGGTCCATGGTGAACGCGCTCTCGGAGCTGGGGGTGGAGATCCTTGCCGCCGGCACGCAGAACTCGACGCTGGAGGATTTCTACCGGATGAAGGCGCTGATGCACAAGGATGCCTCCATCATCGAGGATACCAGCACCGCCGGCCTGCTCTCCGTCATGTACGAGAAGCTCCCGGACCTGATCGTCGCGGGGGGCAAGACCAAATTCCTGGCACTGAAGACCAAGACCCCGTTCCTCGACATCAACCATGGCCGCTCCCACCCCTACGCCGGGTACGACGGCATGGTCAGCTTCGCCAGGCAGCTCGATCTGACCGTTAACAACCCGATCTGGCCGGTGCTGAACGGCAAGGCTCCCTGGGAGAAGGATGCGGCAGAGCTGGAAGCGGACCTGTTCCGGGCCTCGGGGCACGCGGAGCGGCTGGCGGCGGAGGATGCCAAATCGTCGCGGGTCAAGGTACCGACCAAATACGCCACGGTAAACCCGCAGAAGAACTCGCCTGCGCTGGGAGCGACCTTCGCCTATCTCGGCATCCACGGCATGCTGGGGCTGCTGCACGGCGCCCAGGGGTGCTCCACCTTCATCAGGCTGCAGCTATCCCGCCACTTCAAGGAATCGATCGCCCTCAACTCGACCAGCATGAGCGAGGAGAGCGCCATCTTCGGCGGCTGGGAGAACCTGAAGCTCGGGCTGAACAGGGTGATGGAGAAATTCGGACCCTCGGTGGTCGGCGTCATGACCTCGGGCCTCACCGAGACCATGGGCGATGACGTGAGAAGCGCCATCGTGAAATTCCGGGAGGCGCATCCCGAACACGACGGCACCCCCGTGATCCACGCCTCGACCCCCGATTACTGCGGCTCGATGCAGGAAGGGTACGCGGCCGCCGTGGAGGCGATCGTCGCCACCATTCCCGAAGGGGGCGCAACCGTCAAGGGGCAGGTGAACATCCTGCCGGGTTGCCAGTTGACGCCTGCCGAGGTGGAGCAGATCGCCGAGATCTGCCAGGCATTCGGGCTGGACCCGGTGGTGATCCCGGACATCTCCAACGCGCTGGACGGGCATATCGATGATACGGTGTCGGCCCTGTCGGTGGGCGGGGTGACCGTCGATCGGATCCGCTGCGCCGGGAAGAGCGAGGCGACCCTTTATTTCGGCGATTCCCTGGCAGATGCCGCTCAGAGCCTTAACAGCAAATTCGGCATACCCTGCTACGGTTTCACCTCCATCACCGGCCTTGCCGAGAGCGATCTGCTGATGACGACGCTCGCCGCGCTGGCCGGCCGGCCGATTCCGGAGAAATTCCGGCGCTGGAGGAGTCGCCTGATGGACGCCATGGTGGACAGCCACTACCAGTTCGGGCTCAAGAAGGTGGCGCTGGCCCTTGAAGCCGACCATCTCAAGGGGATGACGGCATTTCTGGCAGGACTAGGCTGTGAGATACAGGTGGCCATTGCCGCCACCAGGACGCGCGGGTTGGACCGGCTGCCGGTGGAGAACCTCTTTGTCGGCGATCTGGAAGATCTGGAGCAGACCGCGGTAGGGGCCGATCTGCTGGTGGCCAACTCCAACGGCCGCCAGGCCGCGAACAAGCTCGGCATCAAGGCACATTTGAGGACCGGCATGCCCGTCTTCGACCGTCTCGGCGCGCAGCAGAAGATGTGGGTCGGCTACCAGGGGACCCTGAATCTGGTCTTCGAGGTGGCGAACATCTTCCAGGCCAATGCCAAGGAAGCGCAGAAGATCGCGCACAACTAGAAAGTCCCCCTTTGACAAAGGGGGATTTAGGGGGATTTGCCTTTGGCTGGAAGCTGCACCCCTCTGGCACTCTGGGGCAAAATCCCCCCCGACCCCCCTTTTTCAAAGGGGGGAGAGATGAAGTGAGCTGGATACGGAGTTGAACCAAACCGGCTGAATTCAGAGGTGCAAGACTTTAGCTTCGACTTCAACTGTAGAGCCCAAAGTAGTTAATCTAACGACCCATATCCGTTTTCCCCAACACTCCCTCCCCCTCAAGGGGAGGGAGTGTTGGGGATGGGAAAAGGGGACAGGAGCTGACCATGAAAATTGCTTTTACGACTAAAACGGGTGAATCGATCGATCTGCACTTCGGTCAGGCTGAATCTTTCCATGTCTGGGAAGTAGGTCCCGACGAGGCTCACTATGTGGAGACCGTCCGGGTGGGAGAGCATGGCAGCGACGAGGAGGATCGTATCTCCGCACGGGCCAACATCCTCTCGGACTGTGCCGTCGTCTACACCATGCAGATCGGCGGACCCGCTGCTGCAAAGCTGATCGCCAAGCGCATCCATCCCATGAAGACCAATGTCGAGGTGAGTCTGAAAGATTCCATCGAGCGGATCCAGGAGGTTTTGAGAGGAAATCCTCCTCCCTGGCTGCGCAAGGCGATGAACAAAGGGCAGGAAGGCTCGTTCATGGACGAGGATTGATTTACTCGCGAAAACTGTCAGGGAAACCTGCATAACCTAGGAAAAAGGAGATTGACAATGGCTTACATCACCGGCTTGACCAAAGGAAAGAAAGAGTGGACCCCGCAGTTTATCATTTCCATCGACGAAGAGACCTGCATCGGCTGCGGACGTTGCTACAAGGTCTGCGCACACGACGTGCTGACCTTCGAGGAAGTGGACGAGGATGACTCGGCAAAGATGTTCATGACCGTATCCAACGCCAATAACTGTATCGGCTGCGAGGCGTGCGGCAGGACCTGCTCCAAGAAATGCTTCAAATTCGAGCCGGTGGTCGTGTAACAGGTTAAGATTGAGACTAAGATTGAGAGGATTTGAAAGGAGGAAGAATTCGCGGCAGGAACTATATCCAAAACAAAGGCTGTGCCTTTACCCCCCTTTGCAAAGGGGGCAAGGGGGGATTTTGCCCACCTGAGCTGACTAAATCCCCCTCGATCCCCCTTTGCTAAAGGGGGAAGGCTCCCATTTCTGGCCAGTACCATTGTATGGTAGATAGTTCCGAATCGCGGCAGGAATGCCGCTCCTACAGATGCTCTCAACTTAGTCTTGATCTGTCTCAAGGAGTTTCTTATGCTTATCGCGGTTGCTTCCAAGGATGGTAAAGAGATAAACCAGCACTTCGGTCACGTGGAAAGATTCCTCATCTACGAGGTTGAGGACGGCAGGGTCACTCTGTTGGAAGAGCGACCGGTCGAGCGTTATTGCCGCTTCGATCCCGAGCACCCGATGCGCAGCCACACCCTCAAGGATACCGCCGAGGCCCTCAAGGGATGCCGGGCCGTCGTCTGTTCCATGATAGGCGAGCCGCCCAAGCTGGAACTGGAGAGGATCGGGGTAGAACCGTTCGTAGTCGAGGGTGAGATCACCGCGACGCTGCTGGACCTGGCAAAGGTGCTGTAGGTAAAAGGTTTGTAAAGCTAAGCGGCGAGGAGATAAGGCATCGGTTCACTCTCTTTCTTGATCTCGACCTCGACCTCGACCTAAATCTTAATCTTAATCTTAATCTTAATCTTAATCTTAATCTTAATCTTAATCTTAATCTTAATCTTAATCTTAATCTTAATCGGTGATGTCCCATGGAGAGTTCCTTCAACCACTGCAACCTTCCCCCATGGGTCATCGCCTCCCGCCATTTCAACGACAATCCGCAGCCCTTGGAGATCCAGGGGGTGCGGAGCGTCAACCGCTTCCTCTTCCAAAAGCTCGATTCCATAGCCTCTCCCGAGGAGCGCGCCTCCATCTTCAACGATTACATGTCGGTGAAGTTTCAACTGCACCAGTGGCAGGACCAGAAGACCGCCACCGCCAGAAAGAGCCTGAAAAACAGCTATCTCCGCTTTCTGCGCGGCTGGATGATGGACTCCAACTCGGTCGAGGGGGCGGTTTTGAAGGGTTGGGTGGAGAGCCGGATGGGTCTGCCTCCCACCTTTCATCACGAGCGGATCGCCGGCATCCATGACGACAAGTACCTGAAGTACGCCGTGGACAGGACCAAGGGAAGCGCCCGCACCTCGGCCATCAATTCACAGCTGGATCTCCTCTACGAGTACTGCCAGTACGAGCTCGCCAAGAAGTATCCCGGCCGAAAAAGCCTCACCCTGTTCCGGGGAACTTTCGAGCGCTGCGAGCACGACAGGCTGGAAACCATCTCCAAGCGGGAGGAGATCGTGCGCCTCAACAACCTGAACTCGTTCACCACCGATGAGGAGCGCGCCTGGGAGTTCGGTTTCATCGTCTGGGAGGTGCAGGTTCCGCTGGCAAAGATCTTCTTCTACAGCGAGCTGCTGCCGACTTCCATCCTGAAAGGGGAGGGGGAGTGCCTGGTGATCGGCGGGGAGTACCGGGTGAAGCGGCTGCTTTGCACGGTTTGAGCAAAGATCACCCTCCCCCAGCCCCCACTGCCATTAAGTTAAGCGGTGATTCCGTGAATCATGTAGGGTGGGCCGTGCCCACCATCAGGATGCGGTTGTGGTGGGCACGGCCCACCCTACCTTTCATGCCCTTAACTTAATGGCAGTGCCCCCAGCCCCTCCCATCAAGGTAGGGGGGAAGACCAAGAGGGAGATTAGTGCTAATCAGGAAGAAATAAGGCTATCGCAGAGCTGGAATCCCCTCTCCCCTGGTGGGCAAATGCGCTAACTTAAAAAAACCCTTGATTTTCCCCCTCCCCTTGAAGGGGAAGGAACCAGAAGCTCAAAGTTAGCGCTTTTATAACCCTCCCCTTGAAGGGGAGGGGATTTTAAGGCTCCTCCCCCTTCAAGGGGGAGGCTGGGAGGAGGATGGGGGGAGGATGGGGGCGTTGTGCTGTAATCTGACAAAGTAGAACTAAAGACGTTGTGCCTTGAAAAGGGGTGACAGCCGAACCAGTCCCTCCGCCAACTCGCCGGTTTCCGCCACAAGCTTCTTGTCCAACTTCTTAAGCCACCTCGCCGGAATACTCTCCTCGCCGTAGTACGCCCCAGCGAGCGCTCCGGCTATGGCCCCGGTAGTATCCGCATCGCCTCCCTGGTTCACCGTTTCGATGACACATCCCTCAAAAGAGCGGGACCTGAAGAAGCAGTGAAAGACGGTCTGCATGGTATCCACAACGTATCCGGTGGCGAGACCCTTATACGGATCAAAGCAGAAGGTGGGAAACTGCGCTACCATCTGCTCCGCCTCACGCCGCATTTGCTGCATGGATCGTTCGGTCAGAGCCAGGTGCAGGAGCCGCCCGATGCAGATGGAGGCGGCATCGGAGAGTGCATGATTGTGGGTGATATGGGCCTGCTGCAGCGTGCATCGCTCCAAAAGCGACTGGTCTCCCAGGGTGAAGAGGCCGACCGGGAGTGTCCTCATCGCGGCGCCGTTGCCGCCATCCCACTCGTTGGGCGGGGTCTCGATGACATCTCTCAGCATGTAGTTCCTGATGCCGCGCCGACAGGTGTCCCCTACGTCGATCGGCTTCGACCTGAGCCAGGCGGCGAGGTTGTCGGCGATTCCGGTGAGCGACCATCCGCCGGCCTTGGCAATCGCCCGTGCGATACAAAGTGACATCTCCGTGTCGTCGGTAACCTGTCCCGGTTTGAGCCTGAGCCAGCCGCCTCCTACCATATCCTTCAGCACGCCGTATTTATCCCGAATCTCGCCGCGGGTCATGAACTCCACTGGAGCTCCCAGGGCATCGCCGACCGTCAAGCCGATGAAGGCGCCTCTTGCGCGGGATATTGCGGCATCTTTAGAAGAGATATTGAACATGCGCCGGATCATGCAATATGTAATCCGGTTGTCACTGATTATCGGTGGCTGACGGAGAAACTTCCCCGTCTGAAAAAGGGTATTTAGGGGGAGTTCAGCGCTGCCGCAGTTCTGCAGCCATGGGCAACCGGGGTTAAATCCCCCCACCCCCCTTTTACAAAGGGGGGAGCAGGTTGCTGGTACTGCTAGTTCATCGATTGCCCCCTCCGGATCCGAATTTTCTGCACAAAAAATAGTCACCGCTTCGTATACAAGGCATCCAGCGGAAGGCATGCGGTGATCCAGGCGCGCAAATATCTGTTTTAGCAGGGATAGCCGCGGCAAATGAAAGCTGGCACGCTAAATGCTCATTGAGAGATAGCAGATACAACGATGTATCTAAAAGAAGGCAATGATGCCCGACGAAAGCTGTAATTCGTGGGGCGTTTCTCGTTTGTGCCGGCCGGTTCACTTTCTTTTAGGGACACGAAGATCACGGCAGGAAAAGGAGGGTATCATGGCTTCATCGTGCAAGACTCAGAAGATGCAGGGGCACCCGTGTTTCGGGGGGAATCACCATAAAAACGGCAGAATGCACCTGGCTGTGGCACCCAAATGCAACATAAAGTGCGGCTACTGCACCAGGCGTCACGACTGCGCCAACGAATCGCGCCCCGGAGTTACCAGCAAGCTCCTTACCCCCCTGGAGGCGATCATCAGGGTGCGGGAGGTGATGGCGAGTCCGGTCACGGGACCGATCATCAAGGTGATCGGCATCGCGGGTCCCGGCGACCCGCTTTTCAATGAGGAGACCTTCGAGACCTTCCGCCTGGTCGACGCGGAGTTTCCTCACCTGATCAAGTGCCTGAGCACCAACGGGCTGCTGCTCCCGGAGAAGATGCATCTTCTGGAAGAGATCGGCCTGCACAGCCTGACGGTGACGCTGAACGCGCTGGATCCCCGGGTCGGTGCCAAGATCTATTCCCACGTCTATTACAACGGCGTCAGGTACACCGGGGAGGAGGGGGCCGAAATCCTGCTCAGAAACCAGCTGGAGGGGATCCGGCAGGCGGCCGATCTCGGCCTCACCATCAAGATCAATACGGTGCTGATCCCCGGGGTGAACGACGACCAGGTCCCGCTCATCTCCGAAAAGGTGAAAAGCCTGGGCGCCTTCGTAATGAACATCATGCCGCTCATCCCGCAGGCCGACTTCGCCCACGTGCCGCCTCCCTCCCCCGAGAGGCTCGACGCTCTGCGCAAGTCCAATGAGAAGACCATCGGCCAGTTCAAGCACTGCCGCCAGTGCCGGGCCGACGCCGTCGGTCTCATCGGCGAGGAACTGAAGTTGGATGCGCCGGCCTGATGGTGCGCTCCGCGCCGTTTACTGAGGCGGACATTGCCCCCTTCCTGGTTCTTGCGGCAGAGGAGGGGTGGCTGTGCGACCGTTGGGAGTTCGAATTCCTGCTGCGATGCTTCCCGCAAGGGTGCTTCGTCTGTCGCGAGGACGGCAACACCCTTGGCTACATCACCTCGATCAGTTACGGCAGGAGCGGCTGGATCGGCAACCTGATGGTGCACCCGGACGCCCGCAGGCGCGGCATCGGCCGGGGGCTGATGGAACGCGCGGTCTCTGCGCTGCTCAAAAGCGGCGTGGAAACGGTCTGGCTCACGGCATCGGAGCAGGGGGCGGGACTCTACCGCAAGCTCGGCTTTGCCCAGATCGACACCGTTAATCGTTGGAGCGGCAGGGCCGCACTGAACCGGAACGTTAAGTCTGCGCCGTTTGAGATCGAATCGGTCCGGGCGGTGGACCGGGTAGGGTGGGGCGACTGGCGCGATGCGCTGCTTCGAGTGACCTGCGACCGCGGACGGCTGTACATCAGTTCGGGCGGGTTTCTCTGCTGTCAAGAGTGGAAGGACGGCACCCAGATAGGACCATGGGGGTGTCTTATAGGGACCCAGGCCGGGCAGCTCCTGGATCAGGCGCTGGCAACGGGGGATGAGAAACTCTTTCTGGATGTCCCGGCGGGAAATCTCGCCGCAGCGACACTGCTCAGCAAAAGGGGCTTCGTTGTCAAGGGGAGCAACGTGCTCATGTATCTCGGCGACGCCCCCCTCTATCACCCAGGCAACATCTACGCGCTCGCCAGCATGGGGAGCATGGGGTAGGGACGCAGAAAGTTCTGCGTAAAAGCCCCCCTTCCATCAAGGGAGGGGGAGCGAGCAGCAGGTAGGGGCTTAATTCTACTTTGTCAGATTACAGCACAACGCCGTCATTCTCCCCCCATCCCCCTCCCAGCCTCCCCCTTGAAGGGGGAGGAGCCTTAAAATCCCCTCCCCTTCAAGGGGAGGGTTAGGGTGGGGATGGGGGCAAGGTGGTAATGTGACAAAGTAGAATTAAGTTGGCCCGATTGGCGTCAATTTCCAGGGTGAAAGCTGTTACGCAAAGGACGCGAAGAACTGCGCGCGAAGAACGCAAAGTACAGGCAGTTAGCTTTACCCCCAAGACTTGTTTTTTCCTCGCGTTCTTCGCGTAACAGGCTTTGGTTTGTAACAATGGTACGTTATGGAACAAGATAATGCTCCAGATTGGAACAGTCCGTTCTCGATCCCGATAATGCCAGACATGTTCTTCTCATCGTAAACCCGGGAAACGGCGCTGAAAGCCTCTGTATCAGCTTCTGCGGCCATTCCTTTTGCAGCAAAACGCCGTTGCGGTTTTCTGTCGGACAACATGGCACGTTAGTTGCTCAATTTGAAACGTATACGTGTATACGTGCATTGGTAAACGCGCCGGGCCAGTCGCGATCCGACTGTCGACGGCACACACCCCTGATGACAAAGGTAAATTCCCGTTCTATGAAGTGCACATGAGCCCATATTTCATTTTCTTCATATTTATCCTGGTATCGCTCGGTTTCGTCGGTCTGATCGTCGGCCTGAATGCGCTCCTGGGTCCGAGAGTAGTTGCTTCGGCGGTGAAGATGGAACCGTTCGAGTGCGGGTCCCGTCCGCTGCAGCAGCGCAACGTGCGTCCCCTCTCCATCAAGTACTACCCGGTGGCCATCTTCTTTCTGCTATTCGATCTGGAAACGGTGCTGCTCTTCATCTGGGCGGTATCGAGCGGCAACCGGGAGCTCGCCACGCTTTCGCTCTGTTCTTTCCTCTTCTTCATGTCTGTGCTGGCGCTGGCTTTTGTTTATGTCTGGAAGGAGGGTGGACTGGAATGGCGATGATGGATTTTCTCACCACAAGAAAAGACGAGTTGGTGGGGTGGGTGCGCAAGTTCAGTCTCTTCCCTTACCCGTTTGTTACCGCCTGCTGCGGCATGGAGTTCATGTCGGTCAGCTCCACCCTGTACGATACCGACCGCTTCGGTGCCGCGCTCCCTCGCTTCACCCCCCGGCAAAGCGACCTGCTCATGGTGGTGGGGACCATTACCCACAAGGAGGCACCGGTCATCAAGAAGGTCTACGACCAGATGTGCGAGCCCAAGTGGGTCATGGCCTTCGGCGCTTGCGCCACAAGCGGCGGTTTTTACCGCAACTATGCGGTGTTGCAGGGTGTGGACAAGATCATCCCGGTCGACATCTATGTGCCTGGCTGCCCGCCGCGCCCGGAGATGGTGATCGACGCCATCATGAAGCTGCAGGACAAGATCGCCGGCGACCGGCATCCGATATTCCCGTATGAAATGCAGAACCCGGTGAAGCTGTAGGGTTCCCCCCTCTCCCTAACCCTAATTCCTCGCACGCTGCACAAGCCCCCTCTCCCTTGATGGGAGAGGGATGGGGAGAGGGTGAAAAGCTCGCACAAGCCTCACCCTCCCCCCCACCCCCTCCCATCAAGGGAGGGGGGCGAGCAGCAGGTAGGAGCTTAACTTGATGGCAGGAGGGGCTGGGGGAGGTTGCAAGGCTTGTTTAACTGGACCTGACCGGTCACTGATTTTTTAGGGGGACCCCTCGCGGGTGCCAAAAATCCCCGGCAACCAGGGTGCCCGTAATGATAACGAAACAAGGATTCCCGCATGGGATATCCCTACATAATAGAGAGTGCAACATGGCTTACAACACCATACAAACCGAGCTGCAAGGGCTCTTCGAGCGCTCCTGGGACAGCTTCCGGATGCTGGTCCTGGAGCTCCCCGCGGAGAATCTGCTCCCGCTGGTGACCCGGCTGAAAAACGATCTGGGCTTCAACCTGTTTCTCGATGTCACCGCAGTGGATTACCCGGCTAGAGAGCCGCGCTTCGACGTGGTCTACCACTTCTACTCCGTCTCGCACAACAAACGCGTGCGTCTCAAGGTGCCGGTCTCCGAGGCGGAGCCGACCGTCCCCACGCTCACCGGACTCTACGGCTCCGCCAACTTCATGGAGCGCGAAGTGCACGAGATGTACGGCATCAAGTTCGCCGGCAACCCCGATCTGCGCCCGATTCTGCTCTATGAGGGCTTTGTCGGCCATCCTTTGAGAAAAGACTACCCGATCGACCAGGAGCAGCCGCTGGTCGACTACCGCAAATAGGTGAGAAAGTGGAATACAAGTCCCCAGTCAGATCTTACCTAGAAGAGAGTGCCGATCCCAAGAACGTGCTGGTGAACCTGGGTCCTTCCCACCCGGCCACCCACGGTACCATCCAGGTGATCGCGGAGTTGGACGGCGAGACGGTGAAAAAGGCCGACATTCACTGCGGCTATCTGCACCGAGGCTTCGAGAAGGAAGCGGAGCATCACACCTATCACAAGATCATCCCCTATACCGACCGGCTCAACTACTGCTCCAGCCTCAACAACAACTTCGCCTACGCGGCCACCGTTGAGGCGCTGCTCGGTATCGAGATCACGCCGCGCTGCAAGTACCTGCGCACCCTGCTGGCGGAGTACAACCGCATCGCCGACCACGTGACCTGCATCGCCGCCACCGTCATGGAGCTTGGGGCGATGACCGCCTTCCTGTATCTCATGACCATCAGGGACTACATCTTCGAGCACCTGAACCACCTGACCGGCGCGCGTCTCACCTATTCCTACGTACGGATCGGCGGCATGGCCCGCGACCTGCCGCAGGGGTGGCTGGAGCGTCTGGAGGAGATCCTCCAGTTCCACGAGCGCTACATCGAGCGCATCCACGGCCTTTTGGACAGAAACCGCATCTTCATCGACCGCACCAGGAACACCGGCGCGCTCAGCACGGAGCAGGCGCTCAACTGGGGCTACACCGGTCCCATCCTGCGCTCCACCGGTGCCGCGATCGACATCCGCAAGGACTCTCCCTACCTGGCCTACGACGAGCTCGATTTCGAGGTGCCGGTGGGGATCAAGGGCGACAACTACGACCGCTACTACGTGCGCATGCGGGAGATGGACGAGTCGGTACGCATGGTGCGCCAGCTGGTGAAGATGCTCCCCGAGGGGCCGCTCAACGTGAGCGACCACCGGGTGGTGCTCCCGGAGAAGAAGCATCTCTACGGCGAGACCGAATCGGTCATCAACCACTTCAAGCTGATCATGGACGGCATCCAGGTGCCGGCGGGGGAGGTCTACCTCTCCCACGAGACCCCCAACGGCGAACTCGGCTTCTACCTGGTGAGCGACGGCTCCGGCCGCCCCTACAAGCTCCACGTGCGCGGCCCGAGCTTCCTGCACATGGGGGGGATGCACACGCTTTTGGAGGGGTACCAGCTGGCCGATATCATCGCCACCTTCGGCTCCATGAACATGATCGGCGGGGAGTGTGACCGATGAGCTGCCTGACGCACAAATTCGACGAACTGCGCAAGATTTACCCGGAGGAGATCAAGTCCTCCATGGTGCTGCCGCTCTTGCAGCTGACGCTCAAGGAGAAGGGGCACCTGACCGAGAGCGACGCCGTCTTTATCGCCGACTACCTGGAGGTCCCCTCCATGCAGGTCAAGGAGGCGCTCACCTGGTACACCATGCTGTACCGGGCCCCGGTGGGACGCCACGTGGTCAAGGTCTGCCGCTCCATCGCCTGCTCCCTGTGCGGCGAGGAGCGCCTGATCGCGCACCTCGCCAATAAGCTCGGCATCAAACCGGGGGGGACCACCCCCGACGGACGCTTCACCCTTCTGGAGGTGGAGTGCCTCGCGTCCTGCGGCACCGCGCCGGCCATGCAGGTGAACGACACCTACCACGAACAGCTGACCGAAGAGAAGATCGACCGCATTCTGGAGGAACTTTCATGACCAGCCGGAGAGTCTTCTTCACCTTTGAAATCACCGAGGAGTCCCATCTGCTCCACGCCTACCGCGAGCGCGGCGGCTACCAGGCGCTGGAAAAGGCGCTCAGGGAGATGCAGCCCGCCGAGGTGCAGGCGGAGGTTGCCGCATCGGGGCTGCGCGGCCGCGGCGGAGCGGGATTTCCCACCGCCACCAAATGGTCCTTCCTCGCCAAGGGGGCGCCGGTCTACTACCTTTGCTGCAACGCGGACGAGGGGGAGCCCGGCACCTTCAAGGACCGCTGGGTTTTCGAGCACTCGCCGCACCAGCTGATCGAGGGGATGCTCCTCGCCTGCTACGCGCTGGGGGTGCGCCACTCCTTCATCTACATCCGGGGCGAATTCGATCTTTCCTACCGGCGGCTCATGCACGCACTTAAGGAGGCGCGCGAGGCGGGTCTCCTGGGGGACTCGGTGCTCGGGAGCGCCTTCTCCTGCCAGATCATCGTGCAGCAGGGGGCCGGCGCCTACGTCTGCGGCGAGGAATCGAGCATGCTCTCCTCCATCGAGGGTTTCAAGGGGTATCCCAGGAACAAGCCTCCCTTCCCGGCGGTCAAGGGTCTCTACCAGGCGCCCACCGTGATCAACAACGTGGAGACGCTCGCCACGCTCCCCTGGATTCTGGCCAAGGGGGGCGCAGCCTACGCCAAGATCGGCACCGAGAAGAACAGCGGCACCCGTCTCTTCGGGATCTCCGGACACGTGCAGCGCCCCGGCATGTACGAGCGCGCCATCGGCTACCCGTTCAAGAAGCTGATCTACCAGGACGCCGGCGGCATCGCAGGGGGGAAGGCGCTCAAGGCGGTGATTCCGGGGGGAAGCTCCACCCCGGTGCTGACCGCCGAGGATATCGAGACCCTCACCATGGACGCCGAGGCCGTGGCCGCCGCGGGGAGCATGCTCGGCTCCGGAGGGGTCATCGTGATCGCCGAGGGGACCTGCATGGTGCGCCTGCTCCAGGTGCTGACCCGCTTCTACGCCCATGAGTCGTGCGGGCAGTGCATACCGTGCCGCGAGGGAACCGCCTGGATGAACAAGATCGTAGCCCGCATCAGCGAGGGGAGGGGGGTCGCCGGCGACATCGAGCGCCTGGAGGGGATCACCACCGGCATCATGGGGAACACGATCTGCGCCCTGGGGGCCGCCGCGGCCATGCCGGTGGCAAGCTTCCTGATCAAGTTCAGACACGAGTTCGCCTACTTCATCGAACACGGCCGGTCCCTGAACGACGGCCGTTTGGAAATAAAGATATGATCGAATTGACCATCGACAACAAAGCCGTCCAGGCGGAACCGGGTGAGACGGTGCTGCAGGCCGCTCTCAGAAACGGGATCGAGATTCCCCACTTCTGCTACCACCCCTGCCTCTCCATTGCCGGCAACTGCCGCATCTGCATGGTGCGCATCAAGGGCCGTCCCGGCTTCCACCCCTCCTGCAATCTGCCGGCGGCTCCAGGCATGGAGATCGAGAGCGACTGCTCCGATGTGAACGCGGTGCGCAAGTCGATACTGCAGTTCGCCACCCTGAACCACCCGGCCGACTGCCCGGTCTGCGACAAGGCGGGCGAGTGCAGGCTGCAGGACTACAACTTCAAGTACAACGGCACCCCCTCCCCCTCCATCGAGCCGAAAAGGCGCCAGCGCAAGTTCTACCAGATCAACTCCCGCATCATGCTGGACCGCGAGCGCTGCATCCTGTGCAGCCGCTGCGTCCGCTTCACCAAGGAGATCTCCGGCTCAGGGCTCCTCGGCATCGTGGAGCGCGCCGACCAGTCCAGGGTGGAGCGCCTGGAGCAGGGCGGGGTCGAGGATCCCTATTCCGACAACATCATCCAGAGCTGTCCGGTGGGGGCGCTCCTTTCCCGCGACTTCCTCTACAAGAGCCGAGTCTGGTACCTGGAGCCGGTCGCCTCGGTCTGCCCGCGCTGCTCGCGCGGCTGCAGCGTGGAGGTCTGGCGCCGACAGAAGCAGTGGCAGCTGCGCGCCCCGGGCGCCGATAAAAACCACATGGCCTACCGGATCAGCGCCCGGGAGAACCCCGAGGTGAACGGCCCCTGGCTCTGCAACCAGGGTTTCGACCTGCACCAGGTGATCAATGACAGCGTGCGCGCCCTGGCCCCCAGGCTCGCCGGAGCGGAGAGCACGCTGCAGGATGCGCTCGCTGCGGCGCAGCGCCTGCTCTTCGAGGCGGAAAAGCCGGCGGCCATCGTGTCGGCCTGGGGCTCCAATGAAGAACTGGCCGCCTTCAAGAGCGCGCTCGGTTCCTCGCTCACCGTCTACACAAGGGCGGACCGTGAGCCGGAAGCGGGGGAGGTGGTCGAGGACCAACTGCTCATCAAGGCGGACAAGAACCCCAACAGCTACAGCGTCGAGGCGATCTTCGGCAGACGCCCCTTTGCCGCCGACGCCGGCCACGACGTGGTGCTGGTCTGGGGGGACCTGGTCGACTACGCGTCGCTCGGGAGCGCCAAGGTGATCCACCTGGCCACCCTGGAGCCCGCTGCCGGCCGCCCCGCCGAGGTGCTGGTCCCGATCTCCACCATGTTCGAGCGCACAGGCCACTACACGAACTTCGAGGGAAAAGTGAACCGTTTCGAACAGGTGTTCGAGAAGCCCGAGTCGGTGCTGCACGCCGGCGACCTGTTTGGGAGACTGTAGCGCTATGACTCAGGACCTGATCGTTTACCTGCTCTTCATGAGCTACGCCATCGCCTTCATGGTCGGGCTCGCCACCATCTTCACCTGGGTGGAGCGCAAGCAGTCGGCCATCATGGCGGACCGCATCGGCGCGAACCGCGCCTACATCCGGATCCCCTACACACAGGTGAAGCTGACCTGCATGGGACTCTTCCACGGTCTGGCCGACGGGGCCAAGATGCTCCTCAAGGAGAACTTCACCCCGACCACCTACGACTCCTTCTGCTACAACCTCGCCCCCTGGCTGGCGGCGACCCCGGTGCTCCTGGTGTTCGCGGTGGTCCCCTTCGGGGGGGTGCTGATGCCGGGGCACCTCTTCGACGCCGGTCTGCTCAGGGATTACTTCGGCGACCGCGCCTACGCCATGCAGGTGGCCAATCTCGACGCCGGCGTGCTTATCATGCTCTCCATCTCGGGGGTCGGCATCCTCGGCATCATGCTGGCGGGGTGGTCCTCCAACAACAAGTTCTCCATGCTCGGCTCGGCCCGCGCCGCCTCCCAGATGATCTCCTACGAGGTGGTCATGGGGCTCGCCCTGATCAGCCTGGTGGTCACCTTCGGCACCCTGGACATCGGCCAGATGGTACGCCTGCAGTCGGGGCAGATGTTCGGCTTTCTCCCGGCCTGGGGGATATTCAAGCAGCCGCTAGCCTTCATCCTCTTTCTCACCGCTGCCATCGCGGAGAACAAGAGGGTCCCCTTCGACCTGCCGGAGTGCGAATCGGAGCTGGTCTCGGGGTACTTCACCGAGTACACCGCCATGAAGATGGGACTCTTCATGCTTTCCGAGTTCATCACCATCGTGGTCGCCTCGGCGCTGCTGGTCACCCTGTTCCTGGGGGGGTGCAACCTCCCTTACCTGAACGACGCCGGCTTTCTCTTCCCCGGCGGGAGCCGGATCGCTCTGCCGCACCTCGCGGTAGTGCTGCTGCAGCTTTTCACCTTCCTGGTCAAGGTCTTCGTGGCGGGATGCTTCATGGTGCAGATCCGCTGGACGCTGCCGCGCTTTCGCTATGACCAGCTGCTTAACTTCGGCTGGAAGATCCTGATGCCCCTGGCCGCGGTAAATCTGGTGTTAACCGCGCTCATGCGCTGGTTCACCCTGAGGATGATATGAGGAAGCAATACTGGAACGAACCGGAGATGGGTCTTTGGGAGCGCCTCTACCTCCCGGAGGTGATCCGGGGGCTCTGCATCACCGGCGGGGTTTTCTTCGGCAACATGTTCAAATGGATGACCTTCCGCAAGGGGGCGCTCACCGCCTATTACCCGGAGGAGCGCCGCGCCGACTACTCCCCCGTCAACCGCGGCCGTCACATCCTGACCCAGCGCCCAAACGGCAAGGTGCAGTGCGTCTCCTGCAACATGTGCGCGACGGTCTGCCCGGCCTACTGCATCGAGATCGAGTCCGGCGTCGACTTCGACGATCCGGCGCACCCCAAGTCTCCGGTGCGCTTCGAGCTCGACTACTCGCGCTGCATCTTCTGCGGTTTCTGCGTGGAGGCGTGCCCCGAGGACGCCATACGCATGTCCCCCGAGACCCCGGATCTCCCCGGCTTCGACCGCGAAAACATGTGGGCCAGGCAGGACCTGCTCATGAACTGGTGCCCCACCAGGGACACCCTGAAGAGCTATGAAGAGCCGCCCGCCCACGACCAGGAGGGACACTAATGGATACCTTCTTCATCCTGCTCTTCAGCACGCTCGCCGTGCTCTTTGCCGCCCTGGTGCTCATCCTGCGCCAGCCGATGCGCGCCGCGCTCGCCCTGATCGCGCACATGGTGAGCCTCGCCTGCATCTACGCCACTCTCAACGTGCACGTGGTGGCCATCTTCCAGATTCTCATCTATGTGAGCGCCGTGATGGTCTTCATGGTCTACACCATCATGCTGCTCGACGACCGCGACGCCAGCTACCGGCAGCGCTTCTCGCGCTGGGTCTACCCGGCGCTGATCGTGGCGGTGCTGATCCCCTTGTCGCTCTGGCTCCTGCCTGCGGAATCCGGCGCACTGGTGGCACCCGCCGGCGGCCCGGAGCGTTTCAGCTTCGCCGCCTTCGCGCTCGACTTCATGAAGAGCTACTGGTTTCACTTCGAACTTGCCACGGTGCTCTTGCTGATCGGCGTGCTCTCCGCCTGGACGGCGGTCAAGGAGGGGTTGGATGGATAAGTACCAGTTCCTGATCACCATGGCCGGGGTGATCTTCTCCCTGGGACTCTTGGGGGTGGCGGTGCGCCGTAACCTGCTGGTGGTGATGATGTGCCTGGAGATCATGCTCAATGCCGTGGTCCTAAGCTTCGTCACCTCCGCCAGCCGCAGCAACACGGTGGCCGGCGCCTCCATGACCTTTTTCATCTACGTGGCCGCTTCCTGCGAAATCGCCCTGGCCATGGCCATCGTGGTGCTTTTGGTGAAGCGCCACGGCACACTCGATCTCGACGCGCACCAGGATCTGAAGGGGTAGCTACTCATGAACAAACTGACGCTCATCCTCATGTTGCCGTTTCTGGGGTTCCTGATCAACGGCCTGATCGGCTCCCGTCTCCCCAAGAAGGCGGTATCGCTGATCGCCTGCGGCATGCCGGCTATCTGCTTCGCCCTTACCTGGTCCCTTTTTTCCGGCCTCCGGGTGAGCCGGCTGCCGGTGGTGGAGCATCTCTTCACCTGGGTGGCCTATCCCGGCTTCAAGGTGGAGGCCGCCCTCTACTTCGACCAGATCTCCGCCATGATGTGCCTGGTGGTGACCGGAGTGGGGACGCTGATCCACATCTACTCGGTGGGGTACATGTCCCACGACAAGGGATTTGCCCGCTACTTCGCCTACCTGAACCTGTTTCTCTTCTTCATGCTCCTTTTGGTGCTCGGGAAGAACATGGTGCTGCTTTTTGCCGGCTGGGAAGGGGTGGGGATCGCGTCGTATCTGCTGATCGGCTTCTGGTTCCAGGACTCCGACAAGACGGCGGCGGGACTCAAGGCCTTCATCGTGAACCGGGTCGGCGACACCGGCTTCGTGCTGGCCGCCTTCGTCATCTACTTCTTCGCCAACACCCTGGACTTCCAGGAGATCAACGCCTTCTTCGCCACCGGTCAGACCTCGGTCGCCGTCATGAACGCGATCGGCATCATGCTTCTGATCGGCGCCTGCGGCAAGTCCGCCCAGATCCCGCTGCACGTCTGGCTTCCCGACGCCATGGCAGGCCCCACGCCGGTTTCCGCGCTGATCCACGCCGCGACCATGGTGACCGCCGGGGTCTACCTGCTCTGCCGCCTGAACGGGGTGTTCCTGCACGCGCCGGGCGCCATGACGGTGGTCGCCTACGGCGGAGCGCTCACCGCACTGCTGGGCGCCACCATGGGGCTTACCCAGTACAACCTGAAGAAGGTGCTCGCCTTTTCCACCATGAGCCAGATCGGGCTCATGTTCCTGGCCTGCGGCGTGGGCGCCTTCAACGCGGCACTCTTTCACCTCTTCACCCACGCCTTCTTCAAGGCCTGCCTCTTTCTCGGCGCCGGCGCCATCATCCACGCGCTGCACGGCGAGGAGGACATGCGCAACATGGGGGCGCTGGGGAAGAAGCTCCCCATCACACTGGTCACCTTCCTGATCGCCAGCCTGGCGCTCTCCGGCGTCCCCCCCTTTGCCGGGTTCTTCTCCAAGGACGAGATCCTCTGGAGCGCCTACTCCGGCGTGAACGGCTCCCTGGGACTCTGGCTGGTGGCGAGCATCTCCTCGTTCCTGACCGCGTTCTACATGTTCCGCGCCATCATCATGACCTTCTTCGGCGAGTCGCGAGTGCCGGCCCGGCTGGAAAAGGGGATTCACGAGGGACCTGCCACCATGTCCGGCGTCCTGGTGCTGCTCGCCGTATGCTCGGTGGCGGCGGGGTTTCTGGGTCTCCCCGGAGCGCTGCGCGAGATGGCGGGGGTCTCGGCTCCCTTTTACGATTTCCTGGCGCCGGTCATAGGGCACGCGCAGGCGGAAGGGGCAGGGGGGCACCCGGCGGCAGGGGGGCACCGGCTGGAAACCCTTTTCATGGGAATCTCCATTGCGGTCGCCTTGTCCGGAATCGCTATGGCCTGGGTCTTCTTCAGCCTGCGCAAGGAATGGGCGGTCCGGGCCAAGGCGAGCTCCGGTTATGCCTATGACCTGGTAAGCCAGGGGTACTTCTTCGATGCGCTCTACTACGTGGTGGTCCGCTTCCTGGACTGGGTCTCCGAGTCGGTGCTGGCCCGCAGGGTGGAGCACGGGTTGGACGCCGGGGTGCTGACCGCCCCCAACCATTCGGTCAACTACGCCTCCAGGCTCTTCTCCAGCATGCAGGCAGGGAGCGTCCAGGGCTACGTGTTCTACGTCTTCCTGGGGCTTGCCCTGGTTCTTTTGTGGGGGGTGCTGCATGTTTGACGGCATCATGGTTTTGCTGCTTTGTGCGCTTCCCGCGGCCGTTTCGCTGCTGCTCTGCCTTATTCCAGGGAAGGAATCCGGTTTGGCGCGCCTGCTCTCGCTTTTGGGCATGCTGGCGGTGCTGGCACTTTCGGCGGGACTCTTCTTCGGCTTCGACGGCGCCGTCGCTCCCGGTCGCTACGATCTGAACGTCGCCTGGATCCCCTCCCTGGGGGTGAACTTCCACCTGGCGCTGGACGGGCTCAACGTCTACCTGGTGCTGCTCACCGGGCTGCTTTTCCCGGTGGTGCTGGTCTGTGCCTGGGGGACCCCCCAGTCGCGGGACAAGCTCTACCTGCACCTGTTGCTTCTTTTGCAGGCGAGCCTCTTCGGCACCTTCCTGTCCCAAAACCTGATGCTCTTCTTCGCCTTCTGGGAGCTGGTGCTGATCCCGATGTTCGTGCTGATCCTGGTTTTCGGCGGCGAGAACCGACGCCAGGCCGCCACCACCTTCTTTCTCTACACCCTGGTCGGCAGCGTGCTTCTTTTGGCCGCGGTCATCCTCCTGGGGGTCGAGTCGCTGCGTCAGACCGGCAGCTGGTCCTTTGAATTTGCCACCCTGTACGCTTTGCATCTGGAGCACGGGGTGCAGCTCTTCGTCTTCCTGGCGGTGCTTTTGGCCTGCGCCATCAAGTGTCCGCTGTTCCCCTTCCACTCCTGGCTGCCGCTGGCCTACAGCGAGGCTCCGGCCTCGGGAACGGCGATCATGGCCGGGGCGCTTTCCAAGATGGGCGCCTTCGGTCTTTTGAAGCTTGCCATTCCGCTGGCACCTGCGGTGAGTGCGGTTGCCGCCCCCTACGTGATCCTGCTGGCCGTGGTCAGCATCCTTTACGGCGCCGTGCTGGCGCTGCGCCAGGAGGATTTCAAGAAGCTGATTGCCTATTCGTCGCTGAGCCACATGGGTTACATCGTGCTGGGGGTGTTCAGCTTCCAGCAGGCCTCGGTGCACGGCGCGCTCTTCCAGATGCTGAGCCACGGCGCCGCGGTGGTGGGACTCTTTCTCATGCTGAGCCTTTTGGAGCAGCGGCTGGGTGCTTCCTACAAGGAGCTCACAGCGCTCTCCACCCTGGCCCCGCGCCTTGCCGTGACCCTGATGCTCTTCATACTCACCTCGGTGGCGCTCCCTCTCACCAGCGGGTTCACCTCCGAGTTCCTCATCCTTTTCGGCGGCTTCCAGCAGGGCTTCGGCGCCTGGCAGGCGGGGCTCTCCCCCCTTACCCTGGTGGCGGTGATTCTGGCCTGCAGCGGCATGGTGCTCGGTGCCGGCTACATGCTGCGCTTTGCCCGGGTCATCCTGTACGGCAAGGCGGGCGAGGGAGCCCGGCTCGAGGATTTAAACCCGCGGGAGGCGCTCGCCTTCCTGCCGCTTTTGCTGCTGATCCTCTGGATCGGGATAAACCCCGCGCCGATCATGGGCAAGGTGCAGGGTGCCGTGGACCAGCTGCACGCCCAGATAGCCGGGAGCGCCGTGGACAAGTTGCATGCCCAGGTAGTAGGGAGCGCCGTGCTGCCGAAAGCTGCGATTAAAAATACTGCTGATTGAAACTAATCTGCAGCTCGCATGCCTCTCTCCCCGCTTCGCAGAGGGAGACATGTGGATTTTCGTAGGGTGGGCCGTGCCCACCGATCATTGACGGCCGGTGGGCACGGCCCACCCTACTACTCCATATTCTCCCCTCCCCCGGAGGGGGAGGGCTAGGGAGGGGGGAACTCGGCCGGTTCTTCGCAGAAGCCGCCGTCTTCCCCCCTCCCACCTCCCCCCTCCGGGGGGAGGAGAGTGAGCAGGTGCCTAGTGAGTAGGGTGGGAGTTTAAGCCTGAACCCTGAGATTGCTGCTGATTTGCAGACAAGTAGGACAACCATTTCATTAACGGGGGCGCCAATGGCCACTGATTTTCTGTACGGACTTTTGCCGGAACATCTTCTGCTTCTACTCATCCTCGTTCTCATGGTCCTGGAGATCGTCAGGGCCGATGAGGCCCTTGCGGGACCGCTGTTCCTGCTTACCCTGACGGTCGGCTGCGGGGTGCTGGTCGCCCAGCTAAGTAGCGGCTACACCCTTACCCTGGCTCCCGGCGAGGTAGTGATCGATCGCTTCGCCATTCTCGCCAGGCTGGTCATCCTCGGCTGCGGCACCGTGCTCGGTTTCTTCTCGATCACCGGCTCCAGATGCTTCAAGACTTGGATGCTCCTGTCCTGCTCCCTTCTGGGGGGGCTGATCATCATGAGCAGCGCGGGTTTCATCACGCTCTTCATCGGCATCGAGATGCTCTCCCTGCCGGGGTTTGCCCTGATGATCCACGGACGAGGCGCCTCGGTCGCCTGTGAGGGGGCCTTCAAGTACCTGCTCATGTCCTCGGTGGCCACCGCCCTGATGCTCTTTGGCATATCCCTGGTGTACGCCCAGACCGGAACGCTCGCCATCGCCGATTTCGCCGGCGCGCAGAACTGGGCAGCCGGCGCCCTGGTGCTGAGCGGCTTCTTCATCAAGGCTGCGGTATTCCCCTTCCACGGCTGGGCGCCCGACGCCTACGACAGCGCCAGACTCCCGGTGACCGCTTTTCTCGCCTCGGTGGTCAAGGCAGCGGTGGTGCTCGCCCTGGTCCGCATCCTCGGCAACATGCCGCTCAACGCAGAAGCGACGCTGGCGGTGACGGCACTCTCCGTCGCCTCCATCTTCTACGGCAACATCACCGCCATCCGTCAGACCAGTTTCAAGAGGCTCCTGGCCTACTCCTCGATAGCGCACGCAGGCTACATGATGTTTGCGCTCACCGACAGCACCGGGGGGCGGGTGGAAGCGCTCTTCTACTACGTTGCCGTGTATGCCGTGACAACCATTATCGCCTGTGCCTGCTTCAGCCTCCTCTGCGGCGATCAAGTCGATCAAGCCGATCCGCTGGCCTGTTTGGATGGCGCCTACTACACGCGACCGGTGCCGGCGTTCATCCTGGGCGCTGCCGTCCTTTCTCTGGCCGGCATCCCCCCTCTGCCCGGTTTTCTGGCAAAGCTCCTCGTCTTCAAGTCGGTGATCGCCTCCGGCCATCTGCTCCCCGCGGTGCTCGCCTTCATCGGGAGCTTCCTGGGGGTGATCTACTATCTGGGGATCGTCTTCCGGCTCTTCAAGCCCGCGCCGGCCTCCCAGCAGGCGGGCGCCGTCCTGACCCGGAACTGGTCGCAGAGCTGGACCTGGGGGGGGGTGCTGATCGGCTCGGTTGCGCTCGCCCTGTTCATGCTCTTTCCCGACCTGTTTCACCGTCTGCTCGCCACCGTGTAGCGCGGGGGAACAGCCATTAAAAAGAAAATGAGCCGAGGGCACCGAACCGGAAACGCCCCTAACCAAATATCATGGTTAGGGGCGTTTTGTGCTGCTGCATACCGGGGATTACGTTGACTCGGTGCCTTTTTGTTGTTACAAATACTGTTAGGACTGTTACCTATGACCCTGCTAAAAACGCGACAAACATCGCCGAGCGCGGTCTTCCGTTCGATATGGTTGATGATTTTGATTGGAATGAAGCTGTTATCATTGAAGATACCCGCAACGATTACGGCGAAAGGCGTTTCAGAATCTTTGGTTTTATCCGAGGCCGGTTATATGCCGCAGTCATAACCCCGCGGAATGAAACTGCCCATGTTATCAGTTTCAGAAAAGCCAATGCCAGAGAGGTGAAAGAACATGGCAAAAAATAAGCCGAATCCCGATTTGATCGACGATGAAAATCCTGAATGGAGTGCTGAGGACTTTAAGAGCGCGCGTCCAGCGCACGAAGTACTGCATGAGCTTTTCTCTAAAGAGGTAGCTGACGAAATGCTTACGAGAAAGACGGGTCGTCCACTCGGCAGTGGCGTTAAGGAGTCGAAGACAGTGCGTTTTGACCGGGACATTCTCGACGCTTTCAAAGCCTCAGGCAAAGGATGGCAGACTCGCATGAATGAGGCATTACGGGAGTGGCTGAAGGAACACCCGCAGAAGCACGCTTGACCGGCCCGGCCAAGGACGCCCTGCATTCTCAACACTCCTTGATATCTCAACCTTCGGAGACCGCATGCGCCGCACCTTCCTGCAGTTCGTCCTAATTTTATGCACTACCGTCCATATCGTATTTGCCGGTCCCATCGAAGATTGCAAGGAATTCGCCGCCTACGGCGTTCCGAGTCTCTCCGGCGATCTTCTCTGCCGAAAGGGTTATCTCCTCTCTCACGACCCTGACAAGAAGACTCCCGTTTGGGTAGCAGAGCATCTGACCTGGGGTAAGGCCAAGGGGACGGTTAAGAGGTCCAACGACTTCCAGGCAGACGGCGACCTGGAGCAGGGGAAACGGGCGGAACTCTCCGATTACAAAGGCTCGGGCTACGATCGCGGTCACATGGCCCCGGCGGCCGACATGTCGTGGGATGGTCAGGCCATGTCGGAAAGCTTCTACCTTTCCAACATGGTACCGCAGGCAGGGGTAGGCATGAACCGCGGCATTTGGATGGAGCTTGAAAAAAAGGTGCGCAGGTGGGCGCTGGAGCGCGGAGAGCTCTACGTCTACAGCGGGCCGATCTACGAGCGGGAACCGAAGACCATCGGGCGAAACCGGGTAGCCGTTCCCCGTTTCCTGTTCAAGGTCGTGCTGGACCCTCAGAAGCAGGAAGCCATTGCCGTGATCATGCCGAATCGGCAGCTAAAAACTGAGGATATGCCGAATTTTCTGGTGAGTGTACGGGAGGTGGAGAAACAGACGGGACTGCAATTCTTTTCGAACCTGCCGGAGGCTGCCCAGGACAAGATAGAGACAGTGAAGGCCCCGAAACTCTGGCAGTAGATTTCTTTTCCGATTTCCCCCCCTTTGCCAATTCCTCCCCCCTTTGTAAAAGGGGGGTCGGGGGGGATTTTGCCCAGGCTGCTACAGGGTCAATTTTGGAGCGGAGTGCAAATCCCCCTAAATCCCAGCGTTGTCCGGTTAGGAAAATGCATCCATACATTTCGCTCAAACCCACTGCTTTTCACCCTCCCCCAGCCCCTCCCACCAAGGGAGGGGGGCTTAAAGTCCCCTCTCCCCTGGTGGGAGAGGGCTAGGGAGAGGGCTAGGGAGAGGGGGGATAGGGCAATTGCAAGAAGCAAACCGGACAACACTGGGGTCGGGGGGGATTTTGCCCAGGCTGCTACAGGGTCAATTTGGGAGCGGAGTGCAAATCCCCCTAAATCCTCCTAAATCCCCCTTTGCCAAAGGGGGATTTTCTGATCCCGCCTTGACGCCAAGTTGAACAAAAACTACCTCACGTGCTCCTTCAGCGTTTCCACGATAAACCCCGCCACATCCTGCTTTAATTGCACCAGCGCCTCACTTTCCAGATACATCATATGCCCGGAGCGATAGCGGCGTACGGTGACATTTTTCCGCAAGGCGGGGGGGAGACCCATGTGGGCAATGGTGTAGTCGGTGGCTGCGTGGGGAGTAGCAAGATCGAAGCAGCCGGAGGCAACGAAGATCTTCATGTACGGGTTTTTGGCCAGCGTCTGCCCCAGGTTCTCGCTGGTGTCGGCATAGCTGTTTTTCGCCTCCCAGTCCCAGCGCTCGATGCCGCCGCCCAGGGTGAAATACTCCAGATCGGACTGAAAACCGAGCTCCTCCCTCACGTAACGGTTGAAGGTGGCGGTGAAGGGGGGACGGATGGTCGTGACGGTCGGATCGAAACCGCGAGCCGCCCCGGGATCGAGATTGGCTGCGCTGTACCGGCTGTCCATGAAGCCGACCATCCGGCCGCGGTCGCTCAGCAGCTCTCTGACGAAACCCCTGCTGTCGATGCGCAGGTTGCGGCTCTCGACAAAGGAGGCGCTAAGGCCGGTGAACCGTGCCAGTTTTTCCACCACCCCCCTGCGTTCTTCCGCGGAGAGCCGGTCTCCCCTGTTCAACGCCACCTGGTACTCGGTGGCCGCCCACTCCTCGGCGGCGGCTAAGGTCCGGTCAAGATCGACCTGCAAGTCGGGAGCCAGCTTCTTGTGATACCAGGCCGTCGCGGTGTAGCTTGGCAGGAACAGCTGATAGGGGAGGTCGTTACCGTAGTCGAAGGAGACGGTCTGCAGATTCAGGATGAAGGAGACCAGGATCATGCCGTTCAGGGCCACGCCATGGTCAATCAGGTACTCCGAGAGGCCGGCGGACCGGAAGCTCCCGTAGCTCTCTCCCACCAGGAAAAGCGGCGAACTCCAGCGCTCGCTGCGGGTCAGGTACAGCCTGATGAATCGCCCGAGCGATTCGATGTCCCCGCGCACGGTGGCGAAGTTCTTGGCCAGCTCCGGCTTTGTCGCTCTGCTGTATCCCGTACCGACGGGGTCCACGAATACCAGGTCGGCCTGGTCCAGCCAGCTGTAGGCGTTGTCGACCAGCCGAAAAGGGGGTGCCGGCATGTTGCCGTCCGGGAGCATCTCGACCCGTCTGGGACCGACGGCCCCAAGGTGCAGCCAGATCGAGGCGGCGCCCGGCCCGCCGTTGAAGATGAACAGCAGGGGACGGGGCTTTGCCGGGTCACCTTTCTCAGCGCTATAGGCGACGTAGAATATCTCGGCCTCGGTATCGCCGGCATCATTGAGAACCGGCAGTTTTCCGGCTGTCGCCGTGTAGGCGATCACCTTGCCGCCGATGCGCGCCTGGTGTCTGGTTATCGTCGTCTTCGCCGCAGTAGCCGCAGTAGCCGCAGTAGCCGCAGTAGCCGCAGTAGCCTGCTCTTCCGGTTTGTCGGCGCTTGGTTTTTTTTCAGCAGCAACGTGTGTCTGTGCGGCCGTTACCGGATAAGGAGAAACCGCTCCGGCGAGCAAAGCCATTGCTATCAACAGATATCTGACCAAGCAACACCCCCCGACTAAAAGAACTTCATCGCATTTCCCGATTAGCAACCAACCCCGCCACGGCAGCCCTTTGTCGGAGACAAAATTCATCTTCCCCTGGCGCCTGCGCACTCTCCTCCCCCTGGAGGGGGGAGGTCGGGAGGGGGGAAGACACCGGCTTCTGCGAAGAACTAGCCGAGTTCCCCCTCCCTACCCCTCCCCCTCCAGGGGAGGGGACGATGTGCGCATGGGATGAATCTATTGCTGTAACTTTCGCAGAAGTGTTTGATCTTCCGCTGATAAAACTCCCTCCCTTTCAACGACCAGACCCCATCCCCCTCCTGACCTCCCCCCTTGTAGAGAGGGAGGTGAATTGAAACCCGCCTTTAGGGGTAGGGACCTGAACATCGGCTCAGTACGCAACGTAGGGACCGGTGCCGAGGCTGGATGCCTTTCCCTCCATCCCGAAAAAGACCTGGCGCCCCAGGAAGAACGGCAGACCCCAGTCGAATCCGAAGGTCGAGGTGCCGCCTATCTCTTTGAAAACGTTGTTGGGCGAGTTGGCAAGGTTCAGAAGGTTCCCAATGTAGAACGGCACGGTTGCGCTCGGCGAGCCAAAGGCTCCGACCGTCGTGGCGAAAAGCTCCCTGGTGACCGGAGGACAGTACCACCCGGAATCAGGATCAGGGCAGGTGGGGAGCTCCGGGGGGACGTTCGGGAAATACAGGCCGTTGGAGCCGGTATCGAGAAAGCTCGTGCTGTTAACACCGTTGTAGACGGTCCTGAAATCACCGAATTCGTCGGTAGGGAAAACGGTAGGCGACGCAGGGGTGTTGTTGGGCCGGGTGCCGATGCCGAAGATGAGGGAACCGCTGGTCGAGACCACTCCGTCGAAGGGGACCGCAGGCAACTGCACAATTATGCCGTTGTTGTCCTGCGGCGGCAGGTGCGGCACCGGGTTTTGGACCTGGCTCGCAAGAGCGACCGCGGTGCCGCTGCAGTTGGCGCCGCTGCACCTGTAATATAATCCGATTCCGGGGTTGCTGACGCAAATCGGTCCGCAGTCCTCGGTAGAGATGCCCACTCCCAGTATGCCGTTAAACCTGGCCGATTGCCGGCTCAAATCCGCGTTCTGGCACTGGTTCGGGCGCGTACCGAACGAGGCGTCGACGACCTGGACCGGTATCTCTACTACCGGCTCGTTGCCCAGTTTTACGCCGGCAACCTGGACCGGCCCCCACAGCGAGGAGCCGTCTGCGAACTGGACGCACTCCGCAAGCGAGCCTGAGCCGCTGGGAACCTGGGCTAGCGTCAGATCTGGTATGGTATCCTTGAAGATCCGCAGCCCATAGCTTCCGGTATCCAGCAGGATGTCGGGTATGGTCCGGCATGTGGTACTGCCGGGATTGCATATCGTGACGCTTACGCACGGCTTGTTGAGATAGCTTGAGTCCGAGCAGAGAGAGCCGTTCACCGTAATGGTCATGACGTTTGGCGAGACGGCGCCGGCCCCCGTTACCGTGACGTTGGCGGAGCCCGACACCGTTCCGACCATGGCGATTATCGCCGTGCTCCCCGCGGCAACCCCGGTCACCGCTCCCTTGGAGCCGGCCGCGTTGTTGACACTGGCTACGGCCTCCACCGATGAACTCCAGGTTGCCGCAGCTGTCAGATCCGCTGTCTTGCCGTTTGCATAGGTCCCCACTGCGGAGAATTGCAGGGTCCCACCTGCCGCGATGGTGGAGTTGGCCGGTGTGACCGTGATGGAGACAAGAGGGGACTCGCTGTCTCCGCCGCCGCCTCCGCCGCCTCCGCATCCGGCCGCCAAGGCGAGTAGAGGCAGGAGCGTGAAGATGCCCAGTAAAAGTCTAGTGAATTTCATCGATTCGCACTCCCGTGGGAACCAGCGCGGGGTCGTAGGCCCGGCCCTGCAAATTCCGCATGTGTCCCCAGGTCTCAACGACCACGCGATCTCCCTTCACCCGTGAGCGCCTTTGTCCGTGCTTGCGGGGGAGCTGCCGTTTCGCCTCCTTGTACTCGTCGAAGTAGGAGCCAAGCAGCACCGTGAGATCAGGTGGCACCAGTCCTTTCCAGGCAATGGCGAAAACGACGCCCGAAGGAGTGAGAAACTCCCGAACCACTGTGGCATCGGAGGCGACCTCCTGTACCGAATATTTGGCGTGGCTGGTCGTGGCGCGTTTGACGGCAGAGAGCGCCTTGCGATCCTTTGCGATGGAATCCGAACCTTCGCCAAGTGTCGCATGGGCTGGTCCGGAGCCGGCCAGGGCAAAGGTCAGAAGTCCCATAAGGACGAGGAGAGTGCTGTTAGGTAGGTTCATAGCGGTCCTGTCGTTAGCAGAGTTATATAATTTGCCAATTCTACCACACCGAAAAATGGGTGCGTGCATTCTCCCCCCCCCACTTTTACACCCCCTCCCCGTTCATGGGGGCGAGGCTGGGACAGGGTGAAGGGCTTGCGTAAGCCTAACCCTCCCGCTGCCCCTCCCGTCAAGGGAGGGGAGAGGACCAGGCTGGTGCTTATAAGAGGTTGATTTAAGGGCACAGCTGGGGGGAGAAAAAACGGGGCGAATCCATCATTCGCCCAGCAGGGAAACTGAATGACTCCGGCAGCAAGCCTTTGGCTCGCAGCTCCCGGCTATTTCGCCTGCAGTTTTTCGTTCAACTGTTCGGTGATCTGATCGCTCAGATCCTTCGGCTCCACGCCTTCGGTGAGGTAAAGGACCGCCTTTTGTTCGATGATCATCGTGTAACCGTTGGACTTCGCGTAGTTAGCCGAGGCCTTCTTTATCTCCTTATAGAGATCGGAGGTAAGTTTCTCCTGCACTTCCTGCATTTCCTCCTCGCTTGCTCGCACCAGTTTCTGGTATTCTTCCAACTTCTTCTGGAATTCTTTTGCCTTGGCGGCGCGTTCTTTGGGCGTGAAGGTGTCGATCTTAGCCTCAATGGCCTCTTTTTGCTTTTCGATCTGTTTCTGTTTGGCCTCGATCTTGGCTTTGAGTTTCCCGGATTTCGCCTTCATGGTCGCTGCTGCAGCTTTGCCGCCCTTTGATCCGGCTGCGACTTTCGCCATGTCTATGTAGCCGATCTTGACGGGCTGCTCCTTTACGACCGCTGCAGGTTCGGACGCCGGCGCAGCAGGTGCCGGTGCGGCAGTTGCAGCAGGAACCTTTGCGGCAGTTGCAGCGGGTGCGGGCGAGGCCGTTGACGCGGCGGCAGGCTTCGATTCCTGCGCGGCGGCAGGCGCGGCGTCGGCTGCAAAGCCCGGGTTTGCAATGAGGGCGCTAAGGGCTGATCCGATAAGCAATGCTGCGAACTTATTCATGTTGTATCCTCTTTTCTCAGGCATGATGATTTGGAATTTTCAGAGCATAAAACCTTTAACATCATTTGGCAATTAAAAGTACCTTTCAAACTGATAATCATTGGTCTTCAGCAACAGCGGGTGGCCCGCGAGACTCTCCCCCGTAGATGTATGTTGACTCGGCACCTGGCCACTGTTACCATGCCGGGACTCAAGGAGGAGCTATCATGACCGATATAATAGACAGGTTGAAGTCATCCGTGGCGAACGGTGAGGCTGACAGCACACTCTTGGGGGAAGCGCTTCAGGAGATAACCGAGCTTAGAAAAAGACGGGACGCGCTGGAAGAGATCCTGATAATCCTCGCGCGAACGGAGCTCCCCTGGGATGAGGACGGCAAACCGACAGACGCACTGCCGCACTTCAAGGAGCGCTATCTCAAAACGATGCACGAGGCCTCGGAGATGCTCGGCCTGGAGCTGCGCAGTACGATAACCAGGACCGAACCGAGAACCTAGTGAAGATGAATCAAAAAATAGATGGTATTTGAGCAGAGGAGTCTTTTATGTTGCACCAGTTACAGCAGATAGCCTTTATGGGATTTTTTTTCCTCCTCCCCGGGATCATCGGCGCCAGGCTTGCCTGGAGCAAGGGGAGAAACCCGTTTTTGTGGTTTTTGCTCAACACCTGTTTTCCGCCCACCCTGATGATAACCATCTACCAGGGCCCGGTAAGGCCAGTTGAAGGGCATTATCGCCAGTGCCCAAAGTGCAGTGAATACAGCAAATGGCGCGACTCCGTCTGCAGATTCTGCCAGACCGACCTGATCGCCTGATAACCCATGGTCTCAGCGTCTGAGGTTGAATTCACCCAGCTGTCCCATCAACTGAATTGTCTGTCCCGCAGGGACATCACTCAGGGGCTGAAACTGGCGAAATTTAAAAAGAGTGCCGGCTCCATGCTGAAAAAGAACCCGGTAGCCGGGAACACTCTGCTGGGTCTGATAGCATGCCTTGAGCACGACATCGCATCGATGCATGACTATCACAAGAGAGCCGTAGACGGTTCCGAATCCTGCTTTTCACTGATGTACTATGCTCTTTCGCTGGAAAAATCCTGCCTCTGGAACGAATCCGCAAAATATGCACTCTCCGCTCTCGACCAAGATCCTGGCAATCTCAAACTACTGGATGCAGTCATCCGAATTGCGCCGTTAACAGGGAGGTTTTCTCTGCTTAAGAGGCTACTGGCTCAGCGGCGGGAATTAGGTAACGGGGTGCCGCATCACTCAGCCGGTGATTATGAGATCGTCAACGGTATCCTGTGCAGGAATGGGCTGCTGGAAAAGGATTTGAAAGCGGTAGTCTCTGCAATCGGTGATGCCCTGGCAGAGACAGACGTTATCCTGCAGAAACACGATTATGAGCTTGTCACTGAAAAGCACGATCTCTCTTTTATCCATTACAGATTCGTGATTCCCGACCAATTCGTGGCCTCGTATTACGAAGATCTGATAGCAGCCAAGCTGGATACCGTTGCGTGCCATCCGAGGATCTTCGATGCATTCTCCTATAGCGTCGAGAACTCCACGGTATACGAGCTCTATAATTACATGGAGAGGGAGTTGGAAGAGAGCGCCGACACCATCCGCGTTCCCGATCCGGATAAGATGAAGCTTATTGAAGAACTGGTGCAAGGCGTGGAGATCTGATCATGGTAAGCAACGAATCGCGTATCCGTTTCCACGCCGCCTTTGAACTGGTGCTGGATGAGTTGATATCAGTTGTGGCAAAGGAAAAGGAGAGGGATCCGGAGAATTACAAGAAATCTCCCCGGACCAAGCTGTTGGCCAAGATCTATAAGGCGATCAAAGACGATATACCTGCCAATCCCGAGGATCCGAGCTACCATCAGGGAGAGACGGAGGGGTATTCGTACAAGCAGTGGAAACGGGCAAAGCCTGCCGAACAGTATCGACTTTTCTTCAAATGCGTCAAAGAGAGCAACGTCATCATCTATGCATGGCTCAACAGCGAAATCAGCCTGGTCAAATACAGAAGCCACATGGATGCGTATCGAGCCTTCCGTAAATCTCAGCTAAAGAAGGGTTAGCCACGGAGACACGGAGGGCACGGAGAAATACTTGCAAGCCACCTTGCACCCTCCCCCAGCCACCACTGCCATTAAGTAAAGCTCCTACCCTCCCCCCCACCCTCTCCCATCAAGGGAGAGGGGGCTTTTGCGGCGTGCGGAAAATGCTTCTCGTTCCCAAGCTCCTGCTTGGGAACGCCATTGCTTGCCAAGCTCAAGCTTTGCATTACAGGCGAAGCGCAGCTTCATCGGCAAGTTACGTTCCCAAGCTGGAGCTTGGGAACGAGACCAACAGGCGAAGCGGAGCTTCATCGGACAAGGTACGTTTCCAAGCTGGAGCTTGGGAACGAGACCAATGGAGCTTGGGAACGAGACCAATGGAGCTTGGGAACGAGACCAATGAGACAGCCGGGGAACGAGAACAGCTGGGGGATGAGACAAACGAGAGAACTGCCTGAAATCCCCTCTCCCCTGGTGGGAGAGGGTTAGGGAGAGGGGGGCTCAGTGGCCAGAAAGATCTCCGGCTCCGCCCCCTCGACCGCAACCGCGGCGCAATACCCCTTGGGCACAGCAACATCCTTGATACTCCACCTGCCGATCTCTCCGGGCGATCCCCTATGGGCCAGCAACTCAGCCGGATGATCCGGAAGCAGCGCCATGTCAAAGCCGTTTGAAGGTTGTGAAAACCCGGTGCCGGTTCCCTTCAAATAGGCCTCCTTGCGGGTCCAGCAGCGGTAGAAGGCGCAGATCTGCTCCCCTGGCGGCAGGCTGAACAGCTCCTCTTGTTCCCGTGCCGAAAAATACCGCTCGGCCATGGCTCGAAATGGCAGATCCTGCCGCACCTGCTCCAGATCGACGCCGACCTCGCAGCCGGCGGCAAAGGCCAAAAGCAAAAACTCCCCCGCATGCGACAGGTTGAAGCTGATCGAATCCGTCTCCAGATGATCCGAAAGATGCAGCTTGCCGAATTCCCCTTCGGAAAGCCTGACATTTCCAGGTTCCTCACCGAGATATCCGGCCAACGCCTGGCGCAGGATTCCACGCCCGGCAAAGAACCGATCGCGCCGCTCCTTATCAAGCAGCCGATTGCCGCGCCGCAACTCCTCGACCGTGAGAGACTCCTTGAGGCGCGCCGTCTCGCTCGCCATGCGGGTGAGCGAAACCAGCCGGAGCTGCAGCCGGCCCGCTTCCGGAGCCGGTATCGATACCACCGCTCCCGGTGCCGGCACCGACATCACCGCGCTCCCTCGACAAACCACTGCTGCAGCCGCCTGAGCCCTTCCTCGGTGGAAATTCCGGGCCGGTAGCCGAGGTCTCTCCTGGCCGCGGAGATGTCGAACCAGTGGGCGGTGGCCAGCTCCCTTGCCACGAAACGGGTCATGGGGGGCTCCCCGGAGAGGCGAAGCGCCTTCCAGGCGGCCTCGCAAACGGTGCCGGCGGCATAGGCCAAGGCGGGGGAGACGCAACGAGTCACGGGGGGGAGACCGGCCGCGGCAAGTATGCCGTTCACCATCTCCCAAAGCGGCAGCGGCTCGCCATTGGAGATGAAATACGCTTTTCCTGCCGGGGGGGCGCCGGGAGTCAGACGGTCGGCGGCGTTCAGATGGGCCTCGGCGGCGTTGTCGACATAAACGGTGTCCACCAGGCAGGGGCGCCGTCCTATGCGTCTGAGCCTTCCGGAGCGCGCCTTGGCGACGATGCGCGGCACCAGGTGGTTATCTCCCGGGCCCCAGATCAGGTGCGGTCGCAGCGAAACGGTGGCAAGCGACGGGGAGTTGGCGGCAAGCACCGCCTGCTCGGCGAGCGCCTTGGTGTGCGGGTAGTGCGCCTCGAAATGGGCCGGGTAGGGGAGCGACTCGTCTCCCCCCTCGACATCTGAACCGTCGAAGACGACGCTGGGCGATCCGGTGTAGACCAGGCGATTGATGGAGTGGTTCCGGCAGGCGGCGATGACGTTTTCGGTACCGGCAACGTTCGCCGCGTGATACTCCTGAAAGCTTCCCCAGACACCGGCCTTGGCTGCGACATGGAAGACGATGTCGCAGCCGCGGGCGGCCTCGACGAGGGCGTTCAGATCGGTGAGGTCGCCGCGGCGCTGCTCTACGCCTAGAGCCGTCAACTCGGGGTAATCCCCCCGGGAGAAACTGACCGCCTCATCGCCGCGTGCCCGCAACTGCCGCACGATGGCCGATCCCAGGAATCCCCCGCCGCCGGTCACCAGCGCTTTCATTTGAGCCTCCGCGCAGCCCACACTGCGAGCTTTTCCCGGAAGATTTTCGCGTTGTGGCGGATATCGACGGGGAAGGCCGGGTGGAACAGGATGGTCTCGATGGCGTGGGTGTGGATATGGTCGCGGGCTATGGCGAGCAGTTCCTCGCGTACCGCGTTCTGGTCGGCCTTCACACCCTTTTCCAGTTCCACGCAAAGCACCGGCTTGAGCTGTCCCGGAGTTCCGACGCCGACCAGGGCGGTCCGGTACACCAGGGGATGCGTGTTGAACACCGCCTCGCAGGGGATGGTGAAAAGCGGACCTGCCGCCGTCTCGACCCGGTGCGACTTGCGGCCGCAGAACCAGATCCTCCCCTCCTCGTCGCGTCCCCCCAGATCGCCCATGCGGTGGAAGAAGGAGCCCGTTTCGGGGTCTGCGATTTTCGAGAGGTGGTCGGAGTCCGGGCGGTTGTAGTAACCTTTGGTCACCTGCTCACCCTGAACGATGATCTCGCCGATCTTGCCGGACGGCACCCGCAGCGATTCATCCCAGCGGTAGATCGGCTCGTCGCTGATCTCTATGATTTCCAGCCGGATTCCCTCGACCGGGCGCCCGACGCAGACGCCGCCGCCGGCGTCGGTGATCTGGCGGGTAGCTCCCAGGATCTCGCTGCTCCCGATGGAGCAGACCGGAAGGGCCTCCGTGGCGCCGTAGGGGGTGAAGAGCTGGACCCCGGGATTGAGGAGGCTCGTGAAGCGCTCCAGGACCGCGGCCGGCACCGGTGCGCCTGCGGAAATGGCGCGCCTGAGCGTCGGGAGCTTCACCTTGTGCTTCACCCCGTAACGGCCGACCCGGTTGATGAGGGCCGGCGAGCCGAACATGGTGGTGACGCCGTAATCTTGTATGGCCCTGATGATCTTGACGGGATTGACCGACCCGGGCCTGGTGAAGTCCATTTCCGGGATAACGGCCGTCATGCCTAGTGCCGGAGCGAAGAGGGCAAAGAGCGGGAAGGTGGGGAGGTCGATCTCGCCGGGCTCGATGCCGTAGACGGTCCGAAGGGCCTCCACCTGGGCGGCGAAGTTGCCGTGACTGTAGACCGCCCCCTTGGGTGCGCCGGTGCTGCCGCTCGTGAAGAGGATCGCGGCTACGTCGTCGCGTTCCGTTCGCGCCAGGGTGAAGGGGCTTTCCTGCGGATTCTCATGGATGATCGCCGCGAGCGTGGTGCCGTCCCAGCAGAGGCGTCGCCCCACCGTGACGAAGGTGCGGATGGAATCTTTGCCCCAGCCGAAGATAAGTCGTGCCAGGTGCGCTTTCGGGATGCCGATGAAGGCATGCGGCTCCGCCTCGGCGAAGCACTTTTTCAGGTTCTTGATGCCCAGGCCCGGGTCGATCAGGACCGGTACCGCGCCGACCTTGAAGAGCGCGAAGGTGAGGGCGAAGAATTCGGGGCTCGGAGTGACCATGAGGACCGTGCGTACGCCGCGGCAGATGCCGGTGCCGATCAGCCCGCGGGCGATCCGGTCGCTGAGCCTGTCCAGTTCCGAGAAGCTCATGCGGCGCTTTTGCCTGGGGAAGATGATGGCCGCGGTATCCGGCTGTCGTCTTGCCATGTCCGGCAGGTGTGCGGCGATGTTGACGAAACCGCTCTCTAGCATCTGATGGTCCTTTGGATATTCACGGATGAGTCAAGGTCAACTTCATAGCACGCGGATGCGGATTGAGCGGATTCCCGCCGATAAATCACGACTTAGGCTTAGCCTAAAAGACTTTCCTGATTAGCACTAATCTTCTGCATAGTGCACAAACACCCCCTCCCCCTTGATGGGGGAGGGCTGGGGAGAGGGTGAAAAGCTCGCATAAGCCTCACCCTCCCCCCGCCCCTCCCATCAAGGGAGGGGAGAAGACCAAGCGGGAGATTGGTACCAATCAGTTATGACAATGAGTTCAGGATGGAGCGTTATTAATGGAAATTTTCGACCTTACCATACATGAACTGCACCAGAAACTGAAGGCGAAGGAGCTCTCCTCGGTGGAGGCGACCCGCGCCATGCTGGAGCGCATCGAGTCGGTGGACGAGCGGGTGAACGCGTACATCACCGTGACCCCGGAACAGGCCCTCGTCGAGGCCGAGGCTGCCGACCGGCGCATCGCCGCGGGTGAGATCTCCGTGCTCACCGGGATCCCGGTGGGGCTCAAGGACATCTTCATCACCAAGGGGATCCGCACCACCTGCGGCTCGAAGATACTGGCGCACTTCGTCCCCCCCTATGACGGCACCGCCGTGGCGCGCCTGAAGGAGCAGGGCGCTGTCATCGTCGGCAAGCTGAACCAGGACGAGTTCGCCATGGGCTCCTCCACGGAGTCGAGCCACTTCGGCGCGACCAGAAATCCCTGGGACCTCGACTGCACCCCGGGCGGCTCCTCCGGCGGCTCGGCGGCGGCGATCGCAGCACGGGAAGCGACCGCGACCCTCGGCACCGACACGGGGGGCTCCATCCGCCAGCCCGCCTCCCACTGCGGCTGCGTCGGCCTGAAACCCACCTACGGCAGGGTCTCCCGCTACGGCGTCATCGCCTACGCCTCCTCTCTGGACCAGGTGGGACCGCTGACCCGCGACGTGACCGACGCGGCGATCATGCTCGGCGCCGTCGCGGGTTACGACCCGCTCGACTCCACCTCCGTCAACACGCCGGTCCCCGACTACGCAGCCGGGCTCGGCGCCGGAGTAAAGGGGCTCAAGATCGGGCTTCCCAAGCAGTACTTCATCGAGGGGCTCGACCCCGACGTGAAGCGCGCCATGGACGAGGCGATAGCGCTCTACAGGAGCCTGGGCGCCGAGATCAGGGAGGTGAGCCTGCCGCATACCGAGTACGCGGTCGCCACCTACTACCTGATCGCGACGGCCGAGGCGAGCTCGAACCTGGCCCGCTACGACGGCGTACGCTTCGGGCACCGCAGCGAGTCGGCCAAGGGGCTCGGCGAGATGTATGCCAGGACCCGCGACGAGGGGTTCGGCCCCGAGGTGAAGCGCAGGATCATGCTCGGCACCTATGCGCTCTCCTCCGGCTACTACGACGCCTACTACCTGAAGGCGCAGAAGGTGCGCACCCTGATCCGGCAGGACTTCCTGACCGCGTTCGAGGAGGTCGACGTCATGCTGACCCCGGTCGCCCCGACGCCTCCCTTTCGCATCGGCGAGAAGCTGGCCGACCCGCTCCAGATGTATCTCTCCGACATCTTCACCATTCCGGTGAACCTGGCCGGGACCTGCGGCATCTCGGTGCCGGCGGGCTTTTGCAAGGCGGGCCTCCCGATCGGTCTGCAGCTGATCGGCAAGGCGTTCGGCGAGGAGTCGATCCTCTCCGCCGCCTACGCCTTTGAAAGGGAGACCGACTGGCACCAGAGGAAGGCGGCGCTGTAATAAACCGGGCGAACACGAGGTTCGCCCCTACGGAAATCGTAAAGTTGTGGCTGTAGGGGCGAACCTTGTGTTCGCCCGCGCCACTTTCCCCGGAGCTCATCTATGAAATACCAGGTCGTCATCGGGCTTGAGGTGCACACCCAGCTCACCACCAACACGAAGATATTCTGCGGCTGCTCGACCCGCTTCGGCGCCCAGCCCAACTCCCAGACCTGCCCGGTCTGCCTGGGGTTTCCCGGCGCGCTCCCCGTGCTGAACCAGAAGGTGGTCGAGTACGCCATCAGGGCGGGGCTCGCCACCAACTGCTCCATCACCCGGCGCTCGGTCTTCGCCCGCAAGAACTACTTCTACCCCGACCTCCCCAAGGGTTACCAGATCAGCCAGTTCGATCTCCCCATCTGCCTGAACGGCCACCTGGACATCGACATCGAGGGGGAGAGGAAGCGGATCGGCATCACCCGGATCCACATGGAGGAGGACGCCGGCAAGCTGGTGCACGCCGACCTTCCCGGGATCGGCGACGACTCCTGCGTCGACCTGAACCGCGCCTGCACCCCGCTTCTCGAGGTGGTCTCGGAGCCGGACATGCGCTCCCCCGACGAGGCGATCGCCTACCTGAAGAAGCTGCACCAGATCGTGGTCTACCTCGGCATCTGCGACGGGAACCTCGAGGAGGGGAGCTTTCGCTGCGACGCCAACGTCTCGCTCATGCCGGTCGGCTCCACCGTCTTCGGCACCCGCGCCGAACTCAAGAACATCAACTCGTTCAAGTTCATCAAGCAGGCGATCGAGTACGAGATGGAGCGCCAGGCCGAGATCCTGGACGAGGGGGGGCGCATCATCCAGGAAACCCGCCTCTTCGACCCGAGCACAGGCACCACCCGCTCCATGCGGGGCAAGGAAGAGGCCCACGACTACCGCTATTTCCCGGACCCGGACCTGGTCCCGGTCATCGTCTCCGATGAGTGGATCGAGCAGGTGCGCGCCACCCTTCCCGAGCTCCCGGAGGCGAAGCGGAGCCGCTTCACGACCGGGCTCGGCCTCCCCGAGTACGACGCCGAGGTGCTGGCCGCAAGCCGCGAGCTGGCCCACTACTTCGAGGAGACGGTCGCCCTGTTCGCGCAGCCTAAGACCGTCTCCAACTGGGTGATGGGCGAGGTGACCCGGGCCCTGAACGAGGACGGCAGGAATATCGCGGAGTGCCCGGTCACGCCGGCGCTGCTGGCCGAGCTGCTGAAGCTGATCGAGAAGGGAACCATTTCCGGAAAGATCGCCAAGACGGTGTTCGACGAGATGTACAAGAGCGGAAAGGAGCCCGCCGCCATCGTCCAGGAAAAAGGTCTGGTGCAGGTCTCCGACAGCGGCGCCATCGAGGCGATGATCGACGAGGTGCTGCAGAAAAACCCCGGCCAGGTCTCCGAGTACAGGAGCGGCAAGGAGACCCTTTTCGGCTTCTTCGTGGGCCAGGTGATGCGCGCCTCCAAGGGGAAGGCGAACCCCGCGCTGGTGAACGAACTGCTGTTGAAGAAGCTGAACGGGTAGCAAATTAAAGAGGTAACAACCATGTCCTTCAGAACCATAGAGTGGCGCGACAACAAGGTGATCATGATCGACCAGACCCGGCTCCCGGCCGAGGAGGTCTACAACGAGTACACCGATTTCAGCGGCGTGGCCGAGGCGATCCGCGGCATGATCATCCGGGGGGCACCCGCCATCGGCGTCGCCGCCGCCATGGGGGTCGCCCTGGGGGCGCGCGAAATCATAGCGGACACCTTCGAATCGTTCAACCGGCAGCTGGAAAACGTCTGCGACGTGCTGGCCCGCACCAGGCCGACCGCGGTGAACCTGTTCTGGGCCCTGGAGCGGATGAAGCGGGTGGCGCTGCAGCACCGGGAACTGGACCTGAACTCGATCCGGGAGATGCTCAAGGCCGAGGCGATCAGCATCGAGCAGGAGGACCTGAGAATCTGCCGGGAAATCGGCAAAAACGGAGCACCCCTGATCAAGGAGGGCGCCTCCATCCTCACCCACTGCAACGCCGGCGGCCTGGCCACGGCCGGCTACGGCACGGCTCTCGGCGTGATCCGGGCCGCTCATGAATCGGGCAAGGGGATCCGGGTCTTCGCCGACGAGACCCGCCCCTGGCTCCAGGGGGCGCGGCTCACCGCCTGGGAACTGATGAAGGATGCCATCCCGGTCACCCTGATCACGGACAACATGGCCGGCTGGCTCATGAAAACCGGCGAGATCGACTTCTGCGTGGTCGGCGCGGACCGGATTGCCGCAAACGGCGACACCGCCAACAAGATCGGCACCTACAGCGTCGCGGTGCTCGCCAAGGAGAACAGGATCCCCTTCTACGTGGCGGCCCCCATCTCCACGCTCGACCTGAAGCTTGCCAGCGGCGACGAGATCCCCATCGAGGAGCGCGCAGCCGAGGAGGTGACCAGGGTCCAGGGGGTGGGCACGGCGCCGGAAGGGGTGAAGGTGAGGAATCCCGCCTTCGACGTCACCCCCGCCCGCTACATCACCGGGATCATCACCGAAAAGGGTGTGGTGCGGGGCGACTACCAGAGGGAGCTTAGGGCCCTGGTCGGCCTATGAGCCGGCTCTCCGAGTTCGCGGGCGGTCTCTTGCAGGCCCTTGCGGGCCAATCCGCCGAGGAGCTCGCTCACTTCCTCGAACAGGGGGGCTTCAGCTACGGCGCCCGCTCGGCCGAAAACCTGCGCCTGCTGGCGAGCGTGCTGCCGAACCACTGTCTGGCCGAGCTTGCCATCGCGGCCCTCGCCACGCCGCTCCCCGATATGGCGTTAAACGGTGTGGAGCGCATATCGACCGTGGCCGGCCCCGAGGCTTTTCAGGAGCTCTGCTCCCGCCGGGCGCTGCTCACCCAGTTGATGAACATCTGCGGCTCCTCACCCTTCCTCACCAACATCATCTGCAAGGACCCCTCTTATTTCCACCGGCTCTTCCTGGAGCGGGAGATCATGCGCAAACGGAGCGAGGCGGAGATGCTCTCGGAGCTGCGCAGCCGGCTCCCCGCCGAGCTCTCCTACCACGAGCTGTTCCCCCATCTGCGCCGCTTCAAGTATGCCGAGATGCTGCGCATCGCCGCGCGCGACCTGAACGGGCTGGCCCCCCTGGAGGAGGTGACGGATGAGCTCGCCTCGCTGGCCGCCGTCACCCTGCAGCTCGCCTACGAGGCCGCCCTCCGGGAGCTGGTCAGGGAGCACGGCACGCCGCTCGCGCGAACTCCCGAAGGCCCGGTCGAGGCCGCCTTCACCATCATCGGCATGGGGAAACTGGGCGGCCGCGAGCTCAACTTCTCCTCCGACATCGACCTGATCTACTTCTACTCCTCCGACAAGGGGGAGAGCACCGGTGTCGCCGACGGCCGGGGCGCCGTCAAGGGAAAGCTCTCGCTGCACACCTTTTTCGTCAAGCTCGCCGAGATGGTGAGCCGCGCCATCTCGCAGGCGACCGGGGACGGCTTCGTGTTCCGCGTCGACATGGGGCTCAGGCCGGACGGCAAGGCCGGCGACCTCGCCACCTCGATGCGCTCGGCCGAGGTCTACTACGAATCGTGGGGGCAGTCCTGGGAGCGTGCGGCCATGATGAAGGCCCGGCCGGTCGCCGGCTCCATCGAGCTGGGGGAGCAGATCCTCGCGGCCCTCGACCCGTTCATCTACCGGCGCTACCTGGACTACAACCTGATCGAGGACATGATGTCGATGAAGAAGCGCATCGACGCCTCGCTGACCCGGAGCCAGGAGGGCGAGGTCAACATCAAGCTCGGGCGCGGCGGCATCCGGGAGATCGAGTTCTTCATCCAGGCGCTGCAGCTGGTCTACGCCGGGAAGAACCCGAAACTTCGGGAGCGCAACTCGCTGAACGCGCTGCAGACCCTGAGGGATTCGCGCATCATCAAGGAGGCCGACTGCATCGCCCTGTCCGAGGCGTACCGCTTCCTGCGCACCGTGGAGCACAGGATCCAGGTGGTCCAGGAGCGCCAGACCCATGCGCTCCCCAGGAAGGAAGACGAGATGCGTGCCCTGGCCAGGCGCTGCGGCTACCTGAGAAGGGACGGCGCCCAGCGCTTCACCGAGGCCCTCGAGGCGCACCGGAAGACGGTCTCCGCGATCTACGGCGATCTGTTCCTGTCGCGGGACCAGCGCATCAAGGAGGAGGTGCTCCCGGAGGTCTACTTTTTCTTTGATCGCAGCGCCGACCCCGACCTGATCAAGGACATGCTGGCCGAGCGCCGCTTCGAGCATGTCGATGCCGCCTACCAGAACCTGCTGGTGCTGCGCGACGGCCCCAGCAAGCTTAACCTCACCGAGCGCGGCATGCGCACCCTGGAGAAGATCGCGCCGCTCTTCCTGCAGGAGGTTTTCAGCTCGCCGGACCCCGATCTCGCGCTGGCCAACCTGGAGCGCTTTCTCTCCTCCACCAGGACCCGCTCCTCCTTCTACGCGCTCCTTGCCGAGAACCGCGACATCCTGAAGCTCCTCACCTCGATGTTCGGCATGTCGGAATTCCTCTCCAAGATCTTCATCGGGCACCCGGAGCTTCTGGACGGCATGACCACCCGCGGCTATGCCTACCTGCAGAAGGGGCGGGCCATCATGGCGCTGGAGCTGGATACGCACCTGTCCCAGTGCGACGGTTTCGAGGAGCAGCTGGACGCCCTGCGGCGCTACCGGCACGAGGAGTTCCTGCGCATAGGGATGAACGACGTGCACGGCAAGATGGGGCAGCCAGAGGTCGCCCTGCAGCTCACCGACCTGGCAGAGGTCTGCCTGAGCGCCGCCTGCCGTCTGGCGGCGGGGGAGCTCACCCGTTTCGGGCGGCCGGTCGTGCATGACGAGGACGGAACCGTTCATGAGGCATCCTTCGCCATCGTCGGCATGGGAAAGCTCGGGGGGTTCGAGCTCAACTACCACTCCGACCTGGACATCATCTACATCTACGCCGGCCAGGGGATGACCGACGGCGAGAAGAGCATCACCAACCGTGAGTACTTCGCCAAGCTGGGGCAGAAGATCATCCTGGTCCTGACCACCCCGACCCGCGAGGGGTACGTCTACAAGATAGACACCCGTCTGCGCCCCTCGGGGAACGCCGGCCCGCTGGTCACCTCGCTGGAGTCGTTCCAGAGCTATCACTCCACCGAATCCCAGATCTGGGAGCGCCAGGCGCTCACCAAGGCGCGGGTAAGCCTGGGCGGGCCGCAGCTCAAGGAGGCGGTCGAGCAGGTCATCGAGCGCGCCGTGTACGGCGGCGGCGCCGGCGAACGGGTGCGAAGCGAGATCCATCGCCTGCGCATGCGCATGGAGAACGAGCTCGCCAGGGAGACGGTCGGGAGCTACAACATCAAGACCGGCCGCGGCGGCATGGTCGATGTCGAGTTCATCATCCAGTTCCTGCAGCTAAAGCACGGCTCCGAGCACCGCGAGATCCGCAACTGCAACACCCTGCTGGCCCTTGATGCGATGCGGAGGCTTGACCTGGTGCCGGAGAACGACTACCAGGCGCTGGCCGAGGGGTACCGTTTCCTGCGCCGGCTGGAGAACCGCCTGCGCATCATCCACGACTATTCCATGAACGACCTGGGGGGGCCGCTCAAGTACCTTAACAAGCTGGCCCGCAGGCTCGGCTACGACGCCCTGCTCAAGAACCCGGGCGAGGCGCTGATGGCCGACTACGAGCGGGTCACCAGTGCCGTCCGCGCCGTGTACGAGAGGATTCTGGGACAAGGCTCACCACCGGTAGCACCACCGAGTTAGCAGATAGCGCCCCTTCTGACACGACTGCCATTTAAGTTGAGCGGGACCGTAATCACGTAGGGTGGGCCGTGCCCACCATCAGGACCCGGTGTGGTGGGCACGGCCCACCCTACCTCGCTTAGCGCCCACTTAGAGACCAGCTCTCCCTCTCCCCCCGGGAGAGGGCCGGGGTGAGGGAGTCGGCGCTTTTATGCCGAGGCGCCCCACTCTCGCAGATGGCAGCGCCCTCACCCCTGCCCCTCTCCCGGAGGGCGAGGGGAAATCCAGGAAACGCCGGCAGGAGATGTGATGGAAGTAAGAATTTATTACGAGGATACCGATGCGGGGGGGGTGGTCTACCACGCCAATTACCTTTGCTACATGGAGCGGGCCAGGACCGAGTTCCTGAGGGAGCGCGGGCTTTCGGTGCGGGCCATGCACGACATGGGGATCATCTTTCCGGTGGTGGCGATTGAGGCGAACTACCGCGCGCCGGCCCGGCTGGACGACCTGCTGGAGGTCGAGACGCAGATCGTGGCTGTGAAGAACAGCTCGTTTGTTGCGGCGCAGCAGGTGATCAGAAAGGAAGACGGCAAGCTTCTGGTCGAGGCACGGGTGACGCTTGCCTGCGTGGGCGAAGAGATGCGTGCGCGGCGGCTGCCGCCCGAGCTTAAGGATCTTTTCTGCTCGCTCGTCGCCTGCCAGTAGGTTCAAAAACTGAACCTTAAGCCGGACACGGATTGATTGGACGGATGATGCGGATCAAGACATGGGATGGTGGTGTTTTGCTGCGGGCTGCCCCATCCCCACCCCAACCCTCCCCTTGAAGGGGAGGGAGTATTTTCAGTAAGGTCGGGTGGGCCGTGCCCACCGCATACGCGTCCCGATGGTGGGCAGGGCCCACCCTACATGATCTGACCTTCCCCAGCTTTCTTCCCACCTGCTAGCGCGTCTTCTGTTCCCTGCGCTCCTCCAGGAACATGTCGATGGCGAGCAGGAACACGCCGACGCAGATGGCGGAGTCGGCGACGTTGAAGGCGGGCCAGTGGTGGTTGTACCAGTGGGCGTCCAGGAAGTCGATCACCTCGCCAAGCCTCACCCGGTCGATCAGGTTGCCGAGCGCGCCGGAGAAGATCAGCGAGAGCGAAATCGCCGCCAGTTTCTGGTCCTCGCGCAGCCGCTTGATCACGAAGACGATGACGCAAACCGCCACCGTAGAGACCAGGATGAAGAAGGGGAGCCGATAGCTGGAGTTGGCCAGTATGCCGAAGGCGGCTCCCTTGTTGCGCAGGTAGGTGATGTTGAAGAACCCCTCGATGACGGTGATGGAACTGTGCAGCGCCATGGTCCGGTCGACGTAGATCTTGGTGGCCTGGTCCAGGACCAGCACCAGCGCCGAGACCGTCAGAAGGATCAGATATCTGAATTTCATTAGGTAGTATCCCATAAAAACGCTCCCCCCTTTGAAAAAGGGGGGTTGGGGGGGATTTGCCTCTAAGCCTCTAGTTGCCATAACCAAATCCCCCTAAATCCCCTATGTCAAAGGGGGTCTTCGGACAGAACCGTGCTTGCCGCCCCGCCTCTTAATCCCCTCTCCCGCAAGGGGAGAGGGGGGACTTTGCAGACTCCTTATTTCACCGCCGCCAGGCACTTCGGGCAGAGGGTCGGATGCTCGGCATCCCCACCCAACCGCTCGTCGTAGCACCAGCAGCGCTCGCACTTCTCGCCCAGGGCGGCGCTCACCGCGATCTCCAGCGCGTCGCCCCCTTCCGACCGGTACACCTCGCCCGAAAGCTCCTCGGCAACCCCCGCCTGCGAAACGATGAAGATCTGGGCCAGCTCGCCCTCGAATTCCTTCAGCAGTTCGGCGGTATCGCCTGTGGCCTTGATGGCTACCGCGGCATCCAGAGAGTGCCCGATCACCTTCTTCACCCGGGCGAGCTCCAGTGCCTTGGAGACCTCGGAGCGGACCTTCATGATCTTCTCCCAGCGCTGCGAAAGGCCCTCGTCCCTGGTTTCCGGGGTGAGCGCCGGGAAGAGCGCCAGGTGCACGCTCGCCTCCCGCTTGCCCGGCATATCGGCCCAAACCTCTTCGCAGGTGAAGGAGAGCACCGGCGCCAGGATGCGGACCAGGGCGTCCAATATCGAGTACATCACGGTCTGGGCGCTTCTCCTGGCCGGCGAGGAGCTCTTGCTGGTGTAGACCCGGTCCTTCAGGATGTCGAGGTAGAAGGCGCTCATCTCGACGGTGCAGAAGCCGTTCACGGCGTGGTACAGGATGTGGAATTCGCAGTCGTTGTAGGAGGCGAGCACCTTCTCCTTCAAAAGCTCCAGCTGGTGCATGGCCCAGCGGTCGATCTCAGGCATGTCGGCGTACGCCACCATCTGGGTTTGCGGATCGAAGTCGTGGATGTTGCCCAGGATGTAGCGGCAGGTGTTCCTGATGCGGCGGTAGCTCTCGGAGAGCCTGGTCAGGATCTCCTGGGAGATGCGCAGGTCCTCGCGGTAGTCCTGCGCGGCAACCCACAGCCTCAGGACGTCGGCCCCGAACTTCTTGATGACGTCCTCGGGGGCCACCACGTTGCCGACCGACTTGCTCATCTTGCGGCCGGCGCCGTCCATGACGAAGCCGTGGGTCAGCACGTTCTTGTAGGGGGCGCGCCCGCGGGTGCCGACGCTCGCCAGAAGCGAAGAGTGGAACCAGCCGCGGTGCTGGTCGCTTCCCTCCAGGTACATGTCGGCCGGCGAGCCGAGGTTGGGGCGGAGTTCCAGCACCGCGGCATGGGACACGCCGGAATCGAACCAGACGTCCAGGATGTCGGACTCCTTGTCGAACTCCGTCTTGCCGCAGCCGGGGCAGCTGGTCCCCTCGGGGAGGAAGGCGGCGGCATCCCAGTCGTACCAGATGTCGGAGCTCTGCTCGGTGAACAGGTCGGCGACATGGTGCATGATGGCTCCGTCGGCCAGGACCTCGCCGCACCCCTTGCAGTAGAAGGCCGCGATCGGCACCCCCCAGGAGCGCTGCCTGGAGACGCACCAGTCCGGGCGGTTCTCGATCATGCCGTAGATCCGCTCCTTGCCCCACTTCGGGATCCAGTTCACGTTGTTGATCTCTGCAAGCGCGTTTTGACGCAGGCCGTTCTTCTCCATGGAGATGAACCACTGCTCGGTGGCCCGGAAGATGATCGGCTTCTTGCAGCGCCAGCAGTGCGGGTAGGAGTGGGAGATCTCCTTGTGCCCCAGGAGCGCCCCCACCTCGATCAGCTTCTCGATGACCACCTTGTTGGCGTCGAAGACGAACTGGCCGCCGAAGAACTCGATGTTCTCGTAGAAGCGCCCGCGGTTGTCGACCGGGTTGTAGATGTCGAGCCCTGCCTTGAGACCGAGCTCGTAGTCCTCCTGGCCGTGCCCGGGCGCCGTGTGCACGCAGCCGGTGCCCGCCTCGAGCGTTACGTGCTCGCCCAGGAGGATCACGGAATCCTGATCGTAGAACGGGTGCCGGCAGAGCCTTTTCTCCAGGATGGTGGAGGGGAACGTGGCGACCACCTCCCCTTGCGCGCCGATCTCCTTCAGGAAATTCTCCTTAAGGCCGTCGGCCACGATGACGATCTCGCCGTTTACCAGCAGCGCCGCGTACTCAAGCTCCGGGTGCAGCGCGACCGCGAGGTTGGCCGGAAGGGTCCAGGGGGTCGTGGTCCAGATCACCATGGAAGCCTTCTTGCCGGAAAGCTCCGGCACCGCCTGGCCCAGATCCTCCTTGAGCGCGAACTTGACGAACACGGACGGCGACTTGTGGTCGGCGTATTCCACCTCGGCTTCGGCCAGCGCCGTGCCGCAGGAGGAGCACCAGTGCACCGGCTTCTTTCCCTTGTAGAGGCCGCCGTTCTCGGCGAAGCGGGCGAGTTCGCGGGCGATGGCCCCTTCATAGCTGTGATGCAGGGTGAGATAGGGATTGTCCCACTCCCCGAAGATCCCCAGGCGCTCGAACTCGGCGCGCTGGATCGCCACGAACTTGGCGGCGTACTCCCGGCAGAGCTTGCGCATCTGCAGCTTGGTGATCTCGTGCTTCTTGGAGCCCAGGTTCTTCTCCACCTGCAGCTCGATGGGGAGCCCGTGGCAGTCCCACCCCGGCACGTAGGGGGCGTCGAAGCCGTTCATCCGCTTGCTTTTGAGGACGATGTCCTTCAATATCTTGTTCAGGGCGTGCCCGATATGGATGTGACCGTTGGCGTAGGGGGGGCCGTCGTGCAGGACGTAGCGCGGCCGATCCTTGCCGGTCTCCTCGATCTTTGAATATAGCGCAGCCTGCTCCCACTGCTTCAGCATCTCGGGCTCGCGCTGGGGGAGATTTCCCTTCATAGGGAAATTGGTAAGGGGCAGGTTCAGTGTTTCCTTGTAGTCCATGTAAAAGGCCTCCGCGCCGTCGATTAAAGCCATGAGAGAAACGACTTAAACTACAAGTAATGCCCTGTAATGTCAAGCGCAAACGGGCATTTCCGCACTATTGGCCGCGGGTCGTGCCAGATAGCCGCGCTGCCGAACTCCCCGAGCCGCACCCCTCGGGGCGGCATGATTGCAGCAGCTTTTCCGGGCTGCCGCAGCCACTCCAGGGGAATTGAGACTGCGCGAGCGGACCTTTTACCTGCAAAGGGTTACAAATTCTGTGGAATAGTGTATAAAGCGGAAGCGCCGGCAATGTCGGCCTTTTCTTCTTCAATATCAGTACCAGCTTCCCAGCAACAGGGAGTTTCATGACCGGCAAGCAGCAGGAATCATTTTGGGGTGGCATCGTCAAAGCCTTGGGCCTGGTGTTCGGCGACATCGGCACCAGCCCGATCTATACCCTTACCGTGGTATTTACCATGACCAAGCCGACCGTGACCAACGTCTACGGCATCCTCTGCCTGGTCTTCTGGACCATGACCATCCTGGTTACCGCGGAGTACGCCTGGCTCGCCATGAGCCTCGGCAAGAAGGGGCAGGGGGGCGAGATCGTCCTGCGGGAAATCATCATCAAACTGTTCCGGAAGGGGCGAGTGCTCGCCTTTGCCGGATTTCTCTCCTTCCTCGGGGTGTCGCTGCTGCTGGGTGACGGCGTCATCACCCCGGCCATCTCGATCCTCTCGGCCGTGGAAGGTCTCCTGCTCATCCCCGGCCTGGAGACGACCCGCCAGGGGGTCCTGGTAGCCATCGCGGCGCTGATCGCCATCACCCTGTTCTTTTTTCAGTCGCGGGGCACCGACAGGATGGCCGGCATATTCGGCCCGGTCATGGTCGTCTATTTCCTCGCGCTGCTGGTGTCGGGGCTGGTCTCCATTTCCGGCACCCCCGGCATCGTCCGGGCCATCAATCCTATCTACGCCATAGACTTTTTCCGCGAAAACGGCATCGCCGGCTACTTCGTCCTTTCCGAGGTGATCCTCTGCGCCACGGGCGGCGAGGCGCTCTACGCCGACATGGGACACCTGGGCAAGAAGCCGATCATCCGGGCCTGGTACTTCGTTTTTGCCGCACTGTACCTGAACTACCTGGGCCAGGGGGCCTTCCTGCTGCACCACCCCGACACGAAGAACATTCTGTTCGGCATGATCCAGGAACAGTCCGGCATGCTCTACATCCCATTTCTGATCCTGACCATCATGGCGACCATCATCGCTTCCCAGGCGATCATCAGCGGGGTGTTCTCCATCGTTTACCAGGGAATCACCACCCGGCTCATGCCGCTCTTCAAGGTCGAATATACCTCCACCCATATCCAGTCCCAGATCTACATCGGGGCGGTCAACTGGACGCTTATGTGCGCGGTCATCTTCATCATGTTCTTCTTCCAGAAGTCCGGCAACCTGGCGGCCGCCTACGGCATGGCGGTAACCGGATCGATGACCATCACGGCCATCATGATGATCATCGTCTTCTCAAAAACCACCAAGAAGTGGAAGGTCCCGATCGTGGCGGGGATCCTGGCCATCGATCTCATCTACTTCACCTCCACCTTCCCGAAGTTCGTGCACGGCGCCTACTGGTCCATCATCCTGGCGTCGATCCCGTTCATCACCATCCTGGTCTGGACCAACGGCCAGCGCGCCCTGTACCGCGCCCTGCGCCCGCTGGATCTGGACACCTTCATGCTTTCCTACGAGCAGATCTACGCCAAGGGCAAAAACATCCCCGGCACCGCGCTCTTCTTTCTCAAGGCGCTGGAGGTGATCCCCCCCTATATCGTTCATTGCATGATCCGCTCGAACATCATCTATGAGCGTAACATCCTGATATCCATAGTCCGCACCGATGAGCCGTTCGGGAACATCTGCCGGCTCAAGAAGGATGTCGGCACCGGCTTGGAGTTCTTCGAGATCAGCGCCGGTTACATGACCGTCCTCGACATCGAAAAGCAACTTAAGGACCACGGCATCCAGGAGAAGGTGATCTTCTACGGCATTGAGGATATCGAAACCAGGAACCCGATCTGGAAGCTGTTCGCCCTGTTCAAGAAGCTGACCCCGAATTTCGTGCAGTTCAACAAACTTCCAGCCACGAAACTGCAGGGGGTTATGACAAGGGTGGAGATGTAGCTCGGGGAAAAAGGGGACTATTTAACAGAAGAAAACAGGCCGCTTCCCTGCAACGGGAGCGGCCTGTTTTTTGATGAAGGGACGCAGGCACCTGCTCTAGACGCAATCCAGCAGGTTGCCCCAGTTGTCCTTGATCTGGATCCGGTGCAAGGCGTTCACCCCGTTCACCTCATAGGCGATCTTTTCCGCCTCCTCCTGCGTCAGCCCCACCTTCGGCCGCACCCCCATCCAATGGGTCGACTGCCCCGAGGGGGCCTCAAGCGGGCGCGGCAGGGGCGGTCCCGGCTTGTATTTTTTATCGAAGAACAGCGCCGCTTCATACTGCGGTCCGTTCTTCACCAGGCAGATCTCCAGCAGGGCCCCCGTACTCTGCAAGACCCTCTCAACGATCACCTCCTGTATTTCCATTTCCTCCGGCATATCGATGAATTCACTCATATTTCGCCTCCTTTTCTCGTCGCGGGGGATGTTGCCTTAGATCTAAAAGCAACATTCTCTTCGGTCTCAGCACCAATAACTTTAACCTTACCTGATAAGCGCCGATCTTCCACTGTGGCAAAAAAGCTTCAGACAGGACGCGGCAGGAGTGGCTAAATCACCCAAGCCGCAGCCTGACGACCAGCGGGAGGTGGTCAGATGCGACGCGGGTCAGCTGGGTCTGGGGAATCTCTACGCTCTCGACCATCAGGCTCGGGGATACGAAGAGATGGTCGAACCGCACGATCGGATAGTGGCTCGGGAAGGTCCATTCCGTGTGTCCGAAGCTGAGGCTCTCCTGTTCGTCGTTCAGGACGCTCTTCAGGCGTCTGTGGATGGTCGAGCTGGGGAGTGCGTTGAAATCGCCGCACAGGATGATGGGGGGGCGGCAGGCGGGGTGCTGCAGCCATTCCGCGCTGGCGAGCACCTCGACCTGAGAGGAGCGCTCGGGCGGGGTGAGCCCCAGATGGGTGTTGACGACCTGCACGGTATGTCCGCAGATCTCGATCTCCACCCAGATCACGCCCCGCGGCACGATGGAGCGGCGCCTGGTTTCCGGGTGCAGTCCTCCCGCCCTGACAAGGCGCATGGGAAAACGGCTCAGTATCACGTTGCCCCAGCGCTCCCGCTCCGTGTAGACGAGCCCGCGCCCCGTTTCCAGCAAGGCCAGATCATGGGCGAGATCCCGGGAGCAGCCCCCCTCCTCCGGGCGGAACCTGGCGCCCGGCAGTTCCTGCAGGGCCACGATGTCGGGCTGGTAGGTTTCGATCACCTGCGCGATGCGGGCGGCCGAGGTGTGGCGGTCGTTACCGATCAGGCGGTGGACGTTATAGGTCATGAAGGTGAATGAGCAGTGTTGTTTTGCCATGGCATAGCCTGCTATTCGACTACATGCTGAAATATGCCGACGTTACCGGACCTACCGGACTAGCCTAATTATACATGCTTTTCCGGCTGGAGTGCCCGGGGAAAAGTCGGCTCCTGCCCCAAAGCCGGCCGGAGCTCAGGCTCGGCGCCGGGGACTGCATCCAGTCCGCGATCCGGGCGGCATCGCCCTGCGCTTTGCCAGGGTGAAGCGCTATCGGCCGGACAAGCTGCCGGTCGAGGCCGATACCATTGCGACCGCCCGGGGGGGTCTTGAAATGCAGGGCAAGGGAGGCAACGACGACGTTGACACCCTCAAAGGTATAACCTAATATCATACCTTAAAGAGAGGTGCATAATGGCCAAAGCAAAGGTTGCCGTAACGCTTGACGAAAAGATCCTCATCGAAGTGGATCGGCTGGTCACCAGGCGGGTATTCCCCAATCGTAGTCGTGCCCTTGAAGAGGCGATGCAGGAAAAGCTCGACCGAATGTCACATGATCGTCTTGCTCATGAATGCGCCAAGCTCGACCCCTCCCTTGAAAAAGCCATGGCAGAGGAGGGAATGGCAGAGGAACTCGAACGATGGCCCGAATATTAAGGGGCGAGATCCGCTGGGCAGACCTGAATCCCGTGCGCGGTAGCGAGCAGGGCGGAATGCGGCCTGTCCTTATCCTAAGCCACGACGTCTTCAATGCCCGCTCCGGTACAGTCATAGCGGTGGCATTGACTAGCCAGCCACCGCGTGCGGGCTTTCCGCTTACCCTCGAAATCACCTCCCGCTCCCTCCCCAAACAATCGTGGATCAAAATCAGCCAGATCCGCACTCTTGCCATAGAGCGCATCGGCGCCAAAATAGCGGATGCCAGCCCTGAAGAGATCTCTCAGACATTGCTGGGGCTGAACGAGATCCTGGGATAGCCCGGCACATCACCAGCGGATAGAGCTGGAAGCCGTCAGGCAGTCCCGATGATTTCCCCTCGTTGGTCATCCTGTCCTCCTTATGGCGCGAGGAAAAGGCGAGGGGATTGCTGGAGGCAGTCAGAACTTCCGCCTATTACAGTCTCGACACCTTCTTGAGATCGCACTCCGCGCAGAGCCGCTCCAGGTTCCCGCCCGCCGAGGCATGGGCAATGACGATCTCATCGGCGAGACCGACCATGAGACGGTTGCGCTGGAAGCACTTGGATTCGCAGGCATGGCTCACGCTGTCGGCATAGCGGGTGATTACCAGCAAGCGACCCGCTTCGATCGGTGCGCTCCATTCCTCATCCAGTTTCTGCAACCCCTTGGCGAGCGCGATGATGATCGGCTGCGTCCCCTGCAACAGTCGACGAAGAACATCCTTCTCGATCGGGGAGTGATAACCGGAAATGACGCAGACCCCTTTCTCCCGCTGCTCATCAGCCCACTGGCAGGACCTGGTCGCAGCCATCTCAGGGTATTTGCGCGAGCAGAGGAAAGCGACCTTGTAGAGTTCGAGCAGCTCAAGGTTGCCGAGGGAGTGCATAGGGTGCCCCTCTTGTTGGCCTGTGGATATATCCGAGAAATGACGACCCCTTGCGACGGTGGACGAGAAAAAACACCCATCGCTGCATGAGCTTCTAGCAACTCTCCTCCCCCCGGAGGGGGGAGGTCGGGAGGGGGGAGGACCGCGGCTTCTTGGGAAGAACTGGCTGATTTCCCCCTCCCTAGCCCTCCCCCTCCGGGGGAGGGGACAATCGGCCTCCAAGGATAAACCTCATAACTCCGCCTGCTTACGTACTGCGGCCATCAACTCCGTGAAGCGCGGTCCAACGAGGAGGCGGTTTCCCCTCATACCGAAGTCCGCGCTACTTCGGCACCACCGGGTAACCTGCCTTGAACCACTCATCCCAGCCACCCTTGAGGGCAAACACCTTCCTGTACCCGTATTCCATCAGCTTCAGCGCCAGACCGGCGCTGGTTCCCTCGCTCGGTCAGGCGCAGTAGAGGACCAGGGTCTTCTCCTTCGGGTACTTCGCGCCCCAACGGTCAAATGCCTTCGGATCCTCCCGGACCGCTCCGGCGATCCTCCCTTCTCCGGCCTTCCAGTCCTGTGCAGCCCTCACATCCAGAACAATGACGTCAGGGGCGCCCAGTCGAGCCTTCAGTTCCTCCTTGGTCATTCGCGGAACCTCACCCTTCGCGGATGCCTTCCCCATCCCCACACATCCCAGCGCCATTATCATTATTCAAACCAGCATGATCTTCCGGTACATGACGTTCACCTCCTTTCCAGTCGATTAATGCTACCACACGGTTTCCCAGAGACAATCGCGGGGTGACTTGAAGCCCCCTTGAACAAAGAGGCCTATAAGCCGTTCGCTGGAGAGGGGACTATAGCCACATCGAAGGGACTTGCCCATCCCCGCCCCAACCCTCACTGCCATTAAGTTACCTGATTAGCGCTGATCTTCAGTAACGCTGGGTGCGGCTGAAAGTCCCCCTTTGAAAAAGGGGGATTTAGGGGGATTTGCAGTTAGTTGCAAAGCTGCACTCTGTGGCGCCTTGGGCGAAATCCCCCCCGACCCCCCTTTTTCAAAGGGGGGAGCGAGTACTGCCTCGGGAGGTAGCCCGCTCAGGCTGTTGCCTGACAGCTTCGCAAGCAACCACAGGAGGATACAGCAGCCTCTCCGGCGCGGCATGGTCCAGGCTCTCAGGCAGAGGCCATGATAGTGCTGCCTTCGCTGCACGCTTAAGGCCCTCCGCCACCTCGCTTCTTGCAGTCGAGCGGGTTTTCGGGGAGAGCCGCTCACTGAGCTGCCCGTGACCAGGCGAACTCTGCGGAAGGTCGGCGATTATTTCTGCGGCGCAGCCCGCGAAAGTCCTTGTTGCGGTAGGCCGTTATGATGCTGCCGTTATCTCTGGCGCAGACTACCTGCATACCTTCAAGTCTCTCCAGGTTCAATCCATCATTGTGACAGACGATGGCGTCTCGATGACCCATTGCATATACCACGGCACCGCGCACATGGTAGCTGCGGCCATAACTCATTACAAGCGACACGTCGTCGACGCTGATGCGGCGGCCATTCATCCTGGAACCGGCGTGTTTGGTCAGGCAGGGCCTGTTGTCATCACTTATCTGGCTGTCGTATCGTTTAGAGCGTGCCATGATATTCCTCCTCGCCGTTTCGTTCCTGTTCCCTTTGAATCGTCCGCAGCTTACAGAATCCGCTGCGGCAAAAGGCGCCGTATGTCCCGTACATCGCAGCAATCGTGCCGAACTCTCCAAAAAGAACAAAAGCATGCAAATCCGAAGAGTTAGACAAGCCTTAGAGAAATCACGCGCGAGCGCGGCTGCAACTTACGTGTACTTTTTCTGAGTTTATTGTTGCAGATCGGTACTGGAGGGGGGGAGCGACGTCAATTTATGTTGCAGGTGCAAGGTTTGTTGCACTTTCAAAGAATGTGGTAATCTGCTCTCAAGGCAAACGGGGAGGAGACGCTCTATAATCATCCTCAAGCGATAGAGTTACTCTGCAGTATCAGCTTGCAGCCGTGTCTTCCTGGGACGCACTTATCCCTGTGGGTTTCAAACCATGTAAGCATCCCCGTGTAGCCGGCTAGTTCCTGCGATACGAAGATCGGCCCCAGGTAACGCCACCATCCAGGATCAAAGTCGTATATGCTGCCGGACCGGTATACCATGATTCACCGACATAAGGAGAAGGCACCTCTTCAATTGACCAGGTATAGGACCGAATTTGGAGCGGGAGCGGGCCGTCATAGTTGTATGAACTATTGCAGCTGTCCGTTACCTTTTTGTAGAACTCAGTCTGCGAGAGGGTCATGACGGTGCCGTTTATCGAGACATGCCCGGCACTCCAGAACCAATATTTTGACGAGCAATTGTACATGGATGATTGAATCAAAGTCCCCTGGGTATACGTGCCGTCCGGTTTGAATTCAATCCGCGTTCCTCCTCCGCTGACGGGCGCCCATTCGCCGGTGCTGCTATTGTAGAAATCCGTGCCGGATACGCTCAACTCTCCCCACACTCCAATCAGACCCGGCGCAGGCTGCGTCGCATGGGGGGTGCCGCTCACCTCGCTCGATTCCACGCTTTCGCCGCTGCTGTTTACTGCCGTTACCACGAAGTAATACGGCACGCCGTTATCCAGCAAGGTCACCGAACACTGGTAAGGGACGTCGGCCAACAGGTATCCGGTCGTTTTGGTGACTCCCGGTGCATCTGAGACATACACGTTGTAGGAGGTGGCACCGGGAACCTGATCCCACAGTAATGTGACCTGGCCGTCTCCCGGGATTGCCGCAAGTTGTACCGGGGCCGTCGGGGGGAGTGCCGGTTTGGCTGATATGATCAGATGGTCTGCAATCACAGAGGAAGATCTTATCATCAGACTCCCCTGAAGCATGGAGTAGCCGGATTGATTTGCGAATGAGCCGTCATAGCCCCCCTCGAACCTTATGCGTCCGGAAGCTTTTACCGTCACATCGCCCGGGAACGAGACCGCCCTGGCTTCAATGGTCGTCCCATTGGAAGCCGCGTCGAACGCCTCCTGAAGGTTTCCATAGTAGACCGGGGTGCCGGCGGCAATGCGTATCGGAGGCAGGGTGGTGAAGGTAGCTGAGCAGCTCTTGTCACTTTCCAGGGTAATCAGGCAGGAGTTGTCGGGGCATGCGGCACAGGAGCCTCCCCATCCGCTGAAAAGGGAATCTCCGCTTGGGGTCGCGGTCAGCGTGACCGGGCTGGTCGATGTTTGAGGCGACGCACATGTCCCTGCGAGGGGAGGATATGTACAGGATATCACCCCGGACGGGTCGCTGTTCACCGAACCGCCGCCGCTGCCGTTAATGGTGACAGCGATCGTAGCAGATGCCGGGGCGGCAGCGACAAACAGCATGCTCACCAAAACGGCACATAGGGTTTGCACTTTAATACTTGTATGCATATGTCCTCCTCTGCTTTGAGGCGCCATACTATCACATAGTTAGGGTGTAGCTATTAAAAACTTTGCGTTAACTGCCGTACCGGTAAAGCGGCATGAAGCTGAAATGGGGCAAAGCAAACCGGGTTAGTTTCAAACCTGCCGGCGAGCGCATGGCGAAAAGGACAAAGAGGAGGCGGAGGGTGGGGGATCAAGCGCTCCCCTTCCTCTTCACTCCTGGCAGACAGAAGGACCACTCAGGCTGTGCGCTGCCAGCTTCGAAACCTTCGAGTCTCTCCAGGTTCAATCCGGAGAAGGACTCAGAAAGGGGGCCGTGAGGGCGGACCCCTTTCTGCTGGAGCATACCTTGAAATCCTACTTGATGGCGATGTGGTCAACCACGAGGGAACCACTTGAGACGGCAAGGGTGCCTTGGATCGTGGTATATCCGGAAACGACGCTGTAGTTACTGTCATACCCACCTTTCAGGGTAAACCTGACTGGGCGGTTAAACCGGACGTACCCTTGTAATTGAGCGAGTTGCGCCTGAATGATTACTGCGCTCCCTTGGGCAGCGCTAATTGCATCAAAAAGTGACGGGTAATAGCTGATTGATGTCCCAACCGTCCGGACAGGCATGTAGCAGACGCCAGCTTCATCTGTCTGCCCGCTACAATTGTCGTCCACACCGTTACACAGTTCCGTTGCACCGGGATGGACCGATGACACGTTGTCGTTACAGTCCGTACCGCTTGCAGTATAGCCTGCGGGTTGTGTGCAGGCTTGCGTTGCGCCATTGGCATTTCCGTAGCCGTCTCCGTCAGCGTCCCGGTAGTAGTGCGTTTTTACCCCTTCATCAATCTGCCCGTTGCAGTTATTATCCTGCAAATCGCACGCTTCGGCTGCAGCGGGGTTCACCTTCGGATCGTTGTCGTTGCAGTCGGAATGGTCGGCGACATGACCGGCTGGGGCGGTACAGGCCTGAGTCGTCACCGCGAGATTGCCATAGCCATCTCCATCGGCGTCCCGGTAAAAGGTTGCCGGAACACAAGGCTGCGACACTACAATCGTATGAGGACCATATAGATTGTTGCTTTGGCTGGACTCTATCTCATTGCCGGAAATATTGACCTGCGCCCACACCTTGTAGTTCCCTGCTGCAGCATAGCTCACCTTACCTGTGCAGGTTCTCGTCTCGCCGACCGGCACATTCTGGCTCTTACATTGAACGTCTCCCAACTGATGTGCAGTAGGAGCTGAATCAGCATGCTTGTAAATATCAACACCAATACCGGCCAAGGATCGGGTTCCATCAGTGCCTTGATTCTTAATAGTCACTATTACACTGACATTATCACCGGGTAAGGGACAAGGGCTGGGGAAACATTGAAGCGTTGAGATGCCAGTAACAATAAGATCACTCTCCTTGATTACCGCGGCCTCGACGGTAATCTGTCCTGAGGCTAAACAGTTATTTCCCTCATTGGTTTCAAAGATAAGGCCTTCGGCATCTGCACAGGCTCCCAGATAATAGGTGCCCGGCGCCATATCGGCTGGGACCCTTACGGTAAGTGACCCCGAAGAGCTGGCTACAGCAGAGAGAGAGAGATCTCGCCCGCCCAGGTACGTGTCTGAATTCGAGATAACGGCATCCGTAGAGAGGTAAATTCGGGTTTGGAAGGTTTCTCCCGTGTTCACTGAGCCGAAATTATTGGTGACCTCAGTAACGGAGAAGGTCCTCCCCGATGTAACTTTGGCAGGTGGATTACTCAACTCGGTAACCCGCAGGTCTGCCGCCTGCTTATCGGTGATGCCGTTCTCATGGTAGATTTCCGAGAGCCTGTTGGCGAGCTCAGGATTTCTGACTGCATATCCGGTCCAGAATTCATCTATGGTAACCGGGTGATTGTGCGATGGACTTGCTCCATCCGGGTCATAATTAACCAGAACGTCCCACTGAATTGCGAAATCCCGACTCAGATTGTCGCGCGATCCATTACCGTCGTGATCTTCTGAAGTATTGACAGCATCAAGTTGGTCCCACAGGATAGCAGCGGTATACCCCTCGATAAGCCGGTAATTTGTGTCGGGAATGGGGCTGCGTGGAGGGCTCTCCAGGGTGCACGGGGAGTGCGTGTTAAAATCAGGGCAGGCATTGGAGGTAAAGGTTGAGGTCTTCCCGTAGTGAGTAGTAAGCACTTCAGCAAGAAAATCCGGCCATCCTTCCGTCCAATGTACGGAGTTCTTCTCGGATTCCCATGCACAGTGACCGCCGAACCAGAGGATTTGGACGGGGTCACAGTGCCCGTTATTGTAATCGGGTATCGGATTGTCGGCAAAGTGCTGCATGACATGATGTCCGAATTCGTGCATGACGACGGCTTCGTTGAACTCCTGTCCTCCCTGTATCGAAATGGAGCCCTCGTCAAGAAGAGGGATCGGCGGTCTGTATAAACTCGATCCCAGGAAGTCCGGCCATATCACTTTGACCTTCGGGATGTCCCTCCCGGGAGTCACAAGGGTGTAGCGTCTCATAAACTCCCACGACTCGCGCACGTTGTTAAATAGCTGCCATGCGCCGTGTTCACCGTTGACATCCTGTCCCGTGCTGCAACCTTGGCCGTTTCCCTGTGACGCATATGTGCCCGGACTGGCGGGAGAGATAGTACCAAAATCTGCATTTCCGTCAGCATTATCGCGAAAGCCCGACTTGAAACAGTAAGTGCGCTTTGTTATGCCCGGCGTTTGCACAACACCTGATGCGGAATCCGCCTCTATTTCGACGTAAGGGTCCGGGTTATCCCTGAACCAAAGCGCGCACCCTCCAAACGGGTTGGCTACGGCGCAATAATCATCCGTTCCGGACCCGCTAATCGAGAAATAACCGTCATCATCGGTCTCTCCCTCGCCCATAAAATCGCGGCACCCCCCAAGCAGGGGACACGGGAAGAACCAGTCGGTATCCCACAATCTCACCTTTGCATGTTTGATTCCGACAGTGTTCTGCGATTCGTCGACATAAACAAACCGTCCGGTTGCTGTCACATTAACAGTATCTGCCAGTGAAGCTGCAGGTAGGAGACCGAACAAGCTGAAAGCCATTCCGAAAACAATCGCAACCGGCAGGGTGATTCTCTTATTTCGAGATATTTTCAGGTTCATTCTGCCCCTCCTTCCATTTGCATTCTCCATTCCGTCTGATTCCACCCGGGCACTTTGAGAGTTCCTCGAATGTCTTCAGGATCTTGCATGGATGGAATCACAATAGCTTCGAACTTTACAGGCTGTCCCGCCTGCAGTGACCCGGACCAACTGGCGTGCCCACCAACGAATAGCCATCCCTCCGGTATGATCAATTTAAAAGAGACATCCTGAAGGTCACCTGCCTGGAGAACAACCTGGACCGTCATCTGCTGTCCAACTACAATTTTGTCTGTAGTTGCGATGGTTACAGCTATGGGAGGCCGCACCGCTGCCATTGAAGAATGTACCCCCCCGAGCAGGACTTCAGTGATCAAGACCGCTATTGCGACAGACAGAAAAAGATACTTCCAGTGCTTCGCACATCCTTTATTTGCGTCTTTCATACTTAACCTCCTATTTTGTTGCAGGTTATCATTCTATTTGCGGAGCCATTCCCCCTGGAATTGTCATTTCCATCAATGAGACAGCTCCACAATCGTCCCTACTCCGTCTCGACTCCAGAATGCTCGGATGCACAAAACCTGAGTCTGATAAGTGCAGAAACTCCGGTCGGTGGTCGGTTGGCGGTCTGCACTGACTACAGCGGCAACATTGTACGAAGGTTCAACTAATTGTTTCGGGCGGTTTTGGAAAGGAAGATGTGGCGGGCGAAATGGCCGTTGCGGGAATGCTGCGGTGTGATGATTGAACGGTGGCGGATGGACGACTGGCAACAACAGATGAGTCATCCCATGAGAAAATCCCCCCTGCCGCAAATGAATCAAAAAAAATATTAAAAAGTGGCAAACACTACAGCACAGATGCGACCGACTTGCAATAGATATTTCAGGCACTCGCAAAAAGGTGGGGATCAAGCGCTCCAGCCCTAGCACGCGCAGATGGGAACTTGAGGGGGGAAGATGGACAGATAAATTTCGTTTATCCATTGAGCAGATTTTGGCAGGTATGCAGTAGCAGGTACCGGTAAGGAACCTCAAGTCTTGGCTGCGAGCCGGCGAGGCGATGGAAGATGAACGACCTGAACGGACAGGTATTCGTGCCGCTGAAGAGGAGGGTCACCCCCCCTCCTCTTCATCTCTTTTAGGTAAGCGACCACTCGGGGCGTGACCTGACAGCTTCGAAAGCAACCACAGGAGGATACAGCAGCCTCTCCGGCGCGGCATGGTCCAGGCTCTCAGGCAGAGTCCATGGTAGTGCTGCCTTCGCTGCGCGCTTAAGGCTCTCCGCCACCTGGCTTCTTGAAATCGAACAGCTTTTCGGGGCTGGCCGCTCACTGAGCTGTCCTTGACCAGATGAACTCTGCGGAAGGGCGGCAAATATTTCTGCGGCGCTCCCCGCGCAATTCCTTGTTGCAGTAAGCCGTTATGATGCTGCCGTTATCTCTCTCCAGGTTTAATCCATCATTGTGACAGATCATGGCGTCTCGATGCCCCATTGCATATACCACGGCACTCCGAACACGGCAGCTGCGGCCGTAACTCGTTACAAGCGAGACGTCGTCGACGCTGATGCGGCGCCGACCCGTCCTGGAACCGGCGTGATTGGTAAGGCAGGGCTTGTTATCAGCAGCGATCTTGCTGTCGTATCGTTTTGAGCGGGCCATGATGCACCTCCTCGCGTTTTCCAGTTTCAGCCCCCTTTACTCGTCCGCCGTTGCCCGGGAGCCGCAAAAGCAAAGGCGCCGTATGTCCGGTACATCGCAGCAACCGTGCCGAACTTTCCAAAAACAGATAAAGCCCGGCATATCTGAAACTTAGCCTATATTTCAAATAATCAGCCCCGAGTCTGGCTGCAACTTACGTGTACTTTTTCCGGGATTACTGGTGCAGACCGGTACAGGCGGGGGGGGAGCGGCGGCAATTTATGTGGCAGGTGCAATATTTGTTGCACTGTCAAAGAATCCAGGTACCCCTCCGTGCAGGTGCTGCTCGAATGGCAGCGCGGCTGGGCAGGTCAGGAAGCGTACAATGCGGTGATGAAGGTGGCGAAAGAGCACGCCGGAGGGTATCGCCCAGGCATCAACTACGCCAAGGCGACGCTCGACGAACACGCCAGGGAGGGAGAGAAGGAAGTGGGGGAATAACCGAATCGCGGGAGGTCGGACTTCTGCCGTCTCATGTTGCTGAGGAGCCTCGGATCAAATAGCAGGGCGGCGGGTTATAGCCTCGTATGCTCTCGTCAATTCGAAGACAGTATGGCGATCGTACAAGCAAAAGTCGGCAACGTTGTGGATATTGCCGTTGAATGAGGAGTGCCAGGAGCTGTCGCTGGTCACTATGACGCCATCATCTTGGTCATCGAACTGGTCTGCGGTGATATCAATTATCACTTCTTGCAGTTGGAGCCATGCGTGACCACGGCCATGGCGCTCCCCGAGCACGAGAAGGGAGCGGCCGCATTTGTTGACCTGAAGATATTTTGCCAACAGAAGCGATGCGTCCCCGCAAGCGCCATGAGGGAAGTCTTGAAGTGTCCCCAAAGAGCTCGTTGACGGATTGCTCCTCAAAATGGCAAGACGGAATCGAGATGCGAGCGCAAACAGGATTTCCTGGAATGGATCATTCATGGGGTAGGAGTACCTCTTGAAATCCTGGAACCCGGAAGAGATAGGAAGGTATTCACATGAACAGGATGCGGTGAGATTTCCTGGGATTTTCCCATGGCAAGATCCATCCCCCGGAAAATCTTACCACAACCTCGTTACCCCTACCATCCACAGACCATAGGACATATACGGAAGCCCAGAATGGTACCTCGGGATCTTTAGCGTGAGGTGGCCTTGTCAGTCGGGACTGCTGAATGGAAACCCGGGACAGATTGATGCTAATGGGGAGAGGGGAGGGAACGCAGGTGACCTATTTCCTTCGGGTGCGCCAAAGTGCTTGCTTTAGCCGTTCGTAAACATTGAACACAATCGGGCAGATGGAGCAGTTCGAGTATGCCTGGTTCATTCTGAAAACGAAGTCCCGCTTATGGAGATGCGGATATGAACGACAGTCACGAGGTCGGTTATCGTAAACGCTGCAGCGGTTATTTTGTAAGAATGGACAAGGCTGTGCGTTGAAAATGAATCCTTTGCCGTCCTCATTGTCATGAAGAAAGCGCGCCTGGAAATCATTCGTTGCTAGTTCGTGCTGACTGGCCAGTTTTTTGGCGTCTCCAGCCGTCAGCTCGGGCTGCATCACCTTGCAACAGTTCCCGCACAGGGTACAGTCGATCTGTGCGGACACCTCTCGATATAGCTCATGAACTATCGAATCTATCTTCGCAACCGACAGATCCGCTCGCTTCAAGAAGCAGCGAAAATCCCAGTTCTCGTCGTCTCGCTGTTGCGATAGTTCCTCTATTCTCTTGATGTCAGTTTCGAGTTTCATGATCCGTTAAACCTCTTCCGTCTCATGCTGCAGAGGAGCCTGCCTGTCGAAGAGCTCCCACAGGTTGAGCGTCAGTTCAGGGAAGATGGCAAGGGGAAGGATCTCTTCCCATCCGAAGACTTCCTCAGTGCCATAATGGCCATCTGCAAGGACGAAACGCTCGGCTAACTCCTCTGCCGGATAAACGATCAGGTATTCCCGCACGCCGAAACGCTCGTAAAGAGCCTTTTTTTCTCTCTTGTCCTTAACTGCCGTCGATGGTGAAAGAATCTCCACTATCAGATCAGGCGGACCTTGGATGTTCTGCTCTGTCATCTTCTTTTTGTCACAGACCACCAGCAAATCGGGCTGGACGATATTTCGATCATCGAAAACTACATCCGTAGGTGCAATGAAAAGACTACACCCTCTCCCTTCGAAGAATTGAGCGAACCTGGAGGCAAGGTGAACAAGAATTCGTTGGTGTCGGATCGAAGGGGCTGGAGTCATTGCGTATGCCTCTCCAGCAATGATCTCCCACCGCTCGTCTTCAGGCCAGCTTGCGTAGTCACTATAGGTAAACCCGTTACCCATCTTTTTGGCTGTTGACCCCATGGCCTTCCTCCAAGGAACCCAAATCACCTCAACTCCTGTGCTCTTATAGCACAAATGAACGGCAACGAAAGAAATAATCGAGGTCTCAGGGCTGAAGCCCCCTCGGCGCGCAAGCCCGCAATGGGGGAGAAGAGAAAAGGAGCTGGAACAAGCTGGTAAAGAGAAGCCTTATCCGGTTTTTCGGTCCAGACTGCGGTACTGTATCGCCTCGGAGATGTGGTGCTCGGCTATCCCGGCGCTTCCCTCGAGGTCGGCGATGGTGCGGGCCACTTTCAGTATTCTGGTGTAGCTGCGGGCGGAGAGGCCGAGGCGGTCGGTGACCATCTCCAGCATCCGGTTCCCGGCCTGGTCGGTTTGCGGCTGTTCAATCACGCCTGACAGCGCCAGACTTTGAACTATCTGGGTATCGCCGACGATGAGTGGCAGGCAGCTTACTTAAAGGAAATCTTGCAAAAATGACAGGTTTGAGGCTATTTCTCGGAACCGGCCCCTACCCCGCCTACCTGTGCACCCTCTGAACACTCCGCTATACATGGGCCACCTGGCAAATAGACCCTGGTTACTGTCCGATAGTGGCATCTCTCACTTGAGCCCTGCTCAAAAAGTGCCCCCCTTCCCTTCCCCCAAGCAACTGGCCTGTCCCCGCCAAAACCCCGCCAGTAAGCCTCCTCCAGAAACATGAACAGTCCTTAATGTTGGCGCTTGAATTGCGGCTGCCACTCCTAAACACAATTCAGGGGGAAAGGCCCCAAAAGGAGGTGCATATGCGAGAACTTATCATTCGTGGCTTTAACCGCAGTCGGATACAGGCCGCAGCACTCCATGCCCTGTCGGTCCTGGTCTGCGTGAACCGAGAAGGCTCGCAAAGAGGTGCCGACCGCAACGGCAATGCCCGAATATTCACTTACAGTAGCGGCAATCTCTCAATGGTCACCGACCCTTCCGGACGGGTGATCCGCTTTGCCTACGACGGCAACAACCACCTAACTTCCGTTACCGATCCCGGCGGTAATGTCTACCTCCTCTCCGTAGGAGCCTCCTTAAACAGCGTCACTCAGCCCGACAGCGGTGTCTGGCACTACGCTTATGCCTCAAAGTCATACCTGCTCAGGAAAATGGACCCGCTCGGCAACATAACGACCTATGCCTATGACGACAAGCATCGCGTTATCTCTGCAACAGACCCCGAAGGTAAGGTACGGAGCATTGCCTACCCTACCGGTGCTGCCACCGTTACAAGCACCACCTTAACGGAAAAAGACGGCGGCCAATGGGGGTACACCTACGACACCCGGTCGGGGAGGCTGTATTCCAAGATAGATCCGCAAGGAGGCGTCATCTCCTACACCTACGATAAGGCCGGCAATCGCAACTCCACCACCCTTCCCGATGGCACCACTACGGCATCCACTTATGATGAGTCGGGAAACGTTATTTTGATTACCGATGCCCTCGATCAAACTACCTCCTACACCAATAACGCATTCGGGCAGGCTACCAGCATTGAAGACCCGCAGGGCAATACCTCAAAATACAGCTACGATGCCCGCGGCAACCTAACCTCTGCTACCGACCCCACCGGGGCCACGACTGAATACCAGTACGACTCTCGAGGCTACGTCGGCTAAAATGACGAATGCTTTCGGCGAGGCAACCTCCTTCACCTACGATGCCGCAGGTAACCTCACCAGAGTCACGGTACCGGCAGGAGCCTCCACCACCTACAGCTACGACGCTGTCGGCAACATGACGAGCCAGACCGATCCCAGCGGTGCCGTCACCAGATTCAGATATGACGCGAAAAACCGACTTGTCGCGGTCACCGACCCCGCCGAAAACACCACCACCTACGCCTACGACCTGAACGATAACCGTACTTCCACGACCGACGCAAATGGCAGAACCACCACGAGCGCGTATAACTCCAAGGGGCAACTTATTAAGACGATAGACGCCCTCGGCAACGTCACCACCTACGCTTACGGCGGCACCGGATGCGGTGGCGGCTCCGGAAAACTTACCTCCCTAACAGATGCTAACGGCAACAGTACGACCTACCAGCGCCGGCAAGGGGGGTTGGATACCGAACGCTACCCTGCAGCAGAAGGAATTCTACGTCTATGATCCTGTAGGAAACAGGCTCTCCTCAGACAGGACCACCAACTATCTAGGGGAGTGGATGGGGTCGGACCAAGCTAAGGCGATGTAATCTTGGGATAAATTTAAGTTTTATCCCTCTTTCTTAGCCTTAAAGGCACGTTTTAGGTGGCGAAAAGGGAGCATATAAGCGCCTAACCCTAAAGAACACCCTAAGTGGGAATGGCCGCCGTTCGGGCTCTCTTCCGTCACAAGCGGCCCTTTTGCACTTTCTGCATATCTTTCAACTAGATCACGCCTCTACCGTCTCGCGCTGGGGGGGCTGCTTATCGAAAACATCCCACAGGTTGAGGCGCAGTTCCGGAAAGATGGCACTGGAAAGTACCTCATCCCAACCAAAAACGTCAGCTATACCGTAGCGCCCATCGGCCAAGGCAAAGCGCTCGACCAATTCCTCTGCCGGATACACGATCAAGTATTCCTGCACGCCGAACCGCTCATATAGAGCCCTTTTCTCCCTTTTGTCTTTTAGCGCTGTCGAAGGAGAGAGGATCTCGACCACCAGATCAGGCGCACCTTGGATGTTCTTTTCTGTGATTTTGTTCTGGTCACAGACAACCAGAAGGTCGGGCTGAACAATATTTTGCTCATCGAAGACGACATCAGTGGGGGCATGAAACGGTTCGCAGCCTTTACCCTTGAAAAAATTGGCAAACTGCGTACTGAGATACATGCTCATTTTCTGGTGCCGAATCGTTGGAGCCGGAGTCATGGCGTACGCTTCTCCCCCGATGATCTCCCAGCGCTCGTCATCGGGCCATTTTACATAGTCATTATACGTAAAACCGTTTCCCATCTTTTTCGCTGTTGTCCCCATGGATCAGCTCCTTAAAATGCCAGCCTGCACCACATTTTTTTGTTTTATAGCATGAATTCGAACTATTAGAGAGAAAATTAGATTCGTCCCCATCCCCACCCTGTCCCTCCCCTTGAAGGGGAGGGGACGTGGAGCCGAGGACTCCAACATTTCGAGATATTGGGGGAGGTATTTGGGACTCTGGAAGTAGGGGGGGTCTGAAAAGGTCCGGGTCATCCCGTCTTCCTGTCCAGGCTGCGGTACTGGATCGCCTCGGAGATGTGCTGCTCGGCTATACCGACGCTCCCTTCGAGGTCGGCGATGGTGCGGGCCACTTTCAATATCCTCGTATAGCTTTTGGCGGAGAGCCCGAGGCGGTCGGTCACCATCTCAAGCATCCGGTTGCCGGCCTGGTCGGTCTCGCAGAACTTCCGGATCATCCTCGCCGTCATCTGGGCGTTGCAGCGCACCTTGGTGCCGGCGAAGCGCTCCTTCTGCACCTCACGCGACCGGGCCACCCGCGCCGCGATGGCACCGGAGCTCTCGGCCTCGCCCCGATCGGCAAGATCCCGGTATTTGACTGCGGGGACCTCGATGTGGATGTCGATCCGGTCCAACAGGGGGCCGGAGATGCGCGAGCGGTAATGCTGGATCATGAGCGGGGTGCAGGAGCAGAGATGGATGGGATCGGCATGGTAGCCGCAGGGACAGGGGTTCATGGCGGCGACCAGCATGATGCGGGAGGGATAGGTTACCGAGGATAGCGCACGGGAGATGGTGACCCGGCCGTCTTCCATCGGCTGGCGCAGCACTTCCAGGACGTGCTTCTTGAATTCGGGGAGCTCGTCGAGAAAGAGCACGCCGTTATGGGACAGGGAGACTTCGCCGGGCTTGGGGGTGTTGCTCCCACCGATCAGGCCGACGTCGGAGATGGTGTGGTGCGGGGAACGGAAGGGGCGGCACGAGATCAGCGCGTGATCGCGCTCCAGTAGCCCCATCACGCTGTACACCTTGGTGGTCTCGATCGCCTCCTCGAAGAGCATGGGCGGCAGGATGGAAGGGATACGCCGGGCCAGCATGGTCTTTCCGGAGCCGGGAGGTCCAATCATCAGGAGGTTATGCGACCCGGCGGCGGCCACCTCGAGTGCGCGCTTGGCGTGCTCCTGCCCCTTCACCTCGCAGAAGTCGTCGCCTACATCTCCCCCCTGGCTGAAGAGTGCGGCTATGTCGGCGATGTAGGGAGGGATCTCTATGGTGCCGTTGAGAAACTCGACCACCTGGGAGAGTTCGGTGACGCCGATCACCTCGATCCCCTCGACTACTCCACCCTCGCAGACGTTCTCGGCAGGGATGATGATGCCGGCCAGCCCCGCCTCGCGTGCGGCAACGGCGACGGAGAGGCAGCCGCGCACGGGCTTCACCCCGCCGTCCAGCGACAGCTCGCCCAAAAGGATGTAGCGCTGCAGCAGATCGCTTTTGATGACGCCGGTTGCGGCGAGGATGCCGATGGCCATCGGCAGGTCGAAGGAGGTCCCCTCCTTCTTCACGTCGGCGGGTGCCAGGTTTACCGTTATCTTCCGGTTGGGAAAATCGTAGCCCGCGTTCTTGAGCGCCGCCTTGACCCGGTCCTTGCTCTCCTTCACGGCGCCGTCGGGAAGCCCGACGGTGGAAAGCTGCGGCAGCCCCTGGGCGATATCCACCTCCACGTCAATGAGGATGGCGTCGATTCCAAGCAGCGCGCTGGAGAGGACCTTGGCGAGCATGAGAACCCCCCGTATTAGGCGTCAATCAGTTCAGGCAAGGATGAGAAAGAATCTGTTGAGAGATGAGAGTTGAAGGATGAAAAACGCCTCGACTCGCACGGTCCAGGATCGCAGGTCACAAATTGAAAATTGGCGTCCGGGTGGCGTAACCACGGCCATGCACCCTCCCCCAGCCCCTCCCATCGAAGGGAGGGGGGTTAGAACTTAAGATGGGGTAAAAGATATCAGTCAGTCAGTCAGACAGTCAGACAGTCAGACGGCCAGACGGTAGACGGTCAGACTTTCAGCATTTCCAGGTAGCGGTCGGCGTCGAGTGCCGCCATGCAACCGGTACCGGCAGAGGTGATCGCCTGCTTGTACATCTTGTCCTGCACGTCACCCGCGGCGAAAACTCCCGGAACGCTGGTTGCCGTGGAGTTCCCTTCGCAGCCTCCGACGGTGCGCAGGTAGCCGTCTTCCATCTCCAACTGACCTTCGAAGACGTGGGTGTTCGGCTGGTGGCCGATGGCGATGAAGCAGCCGTGCACCGAAATCATCTTGTCCGAGCCGCTGGCATGCCGGATCCTGATCCCGGTGACGCCCGAGCCGTCGCCCAACACTTCTTCGAGATTGTGGTTCCACTCGATGGTGACGTTGCCGTGTTGAGTTTTCTCTATCAGCCTGTCGGTGAGGATCTTCTCGGCGCGGAACCGGTCCCTGCGGTGCACGATGGTGACATGGCTGGCGATATTTGAAAGGTAGAGCGCCTCCTCGATCGCCGTGCTCCCCCCGCCGATGACGGCCACCGGTTTGCCGCGGTAGAAAAAGCCGTCGCAGGTGGCGCAGGCGGAAACACCCTTTCCCTTGAAGGCATGCTCCGACGGGAGCCCCAGGTATTTCGCGGAAGCTCCGGTCGCTATGATGAGCGCGTCGCAGCTGTAGCTGCCATTGTCGCCTTCCAGCAGAAACGGCGGCTTCATGACCTGGGCGCTGTGGATATGATCGTTTATCAGCTCGGTCCCGAACCGCTCCGCGTGCTTGCGCATGCGCTCCATCAGCTCGGTTCCCAGCACTCCGTCCGCATCTCCCGGCCAGTTGTCCACCTCCATCGTGGTCATCAGTTGCCCCCCCTGCTGCAAGCCGGTGATCACAACGGGGTTGAGGTTCGCCCGGGCAGCATAAACCGCAGCGGTGTAGCCGGCGGGACCTGACCCTAGAATAATGAGACGGTGGTGAATCGGTTCCATTTTTACTGACCTCCAACTGGTTTTCGCGGAAAGATATCAGTATATCCGCAAAATTGCAAGGCGGCAAACCGCTAAGTTATTGACCGGAAAAGGCGCCTCTGCTAAGATTAGAATTATTCTGGCATATAATGAAAGGGGAGGGAAGAATGAAAAAATGTGTGGTATTAGCTTTATCCCTGGCACTGTTGGGAGGCACTCAGGCCATGGCTAGAGACATCAGCTTCGTAAGGGAAATCGGCCAAGGCTCCTTTAGGACCTTGACCGAGGAGGCGGGCGCCGGCATCTCCTTCAAGAACACGGCTCCTGCGGAACCCCTCGGGATCACGGGCTTCGATGTGGGTGCCGAGGTCTCGGCGGTCGAGATCAACGATGATAGCGGCTACTGGAACGCCGCCTTCGGAGACGATGCGCCTTCATACCTTCTCCTGCCGAAACTGCGTGTCCGGAAAGGGCTTCCCTGGAGCATCGACGTGGGTGCCATGTACGCCTATGTCCCCGATTCCAACATCAAACTGTACGGCGTCGAGGTGAGCAAGGCGATACTGGACGGGACCATGGCAACGCCGGCCCTCGGTATCCGCGGCACCTACACGAGGCTTGCAGGCGTGGACGACCTGGAACTGCAGACTGCAGGGATCGACGCATCGATCAGCAAGGGGTTCCTCTTTCTCACCCCTTACGTGGGTGGCGGAGCAGTCTGGATCAACAGCAAGGCAACAGGGCGACTCCAAGCTCTGGCAACCTTGGCGGGTGCCCCGCTTGAGGACGAGAACATCTGGCAGCCGCGGGTGTTTGCCGGCCTGAAAATATCGCCTCTTCCGATCATCAGCATCACAGCAGAGGCCGAGTACCAGGTGCGACCCATCTATTCGCTTAAGGTCGCGCTAGGCTTCTAATGAACCGTGAGCCAGGAGGGGGCGTCGTCCCCCTCCTGCCGGGGTACAACATGCATGCCGAGACCCATCTGGACCAGAGCATAACGGGACGTTTCAAGTACGCCATCTTCCTCACAGCCGCAACTCTCATTGCTGAACTTGTCGGCGGCATCTGGACCAACTCCCTGGCTCTGCTCTCCGATGCGGCGCATGTCTTCCTCGATCTCTTCGCGCTACTCCTCTCCCTGGGCGCGATCAAGCTAGCCTCCTACCCGGCAAGCGAAACCCGTACCTTCGGCTGGCACAGAATGGAGGTATTCGCCTCCTTCATCAACGGCAGCACCATTTTCCTGATCGCGGTCATCATCTGCTACGAGGCGCTGGGCCGGATCGCCCAACCCGAGGAGGTGAAGAGCCTCCCGATGCTGCTGATTGCCGGGGTAGGCCTGATCACCAACCTGTTCGCCGCCGGTGCCCTGCACTCCCATTCGCACGACGACCTGAACGTGCGCAGCGCCTTTCTCCACCTGGTAGGCGACGCGGCGGCCTCGGTCGGCGTCATCGTCGGCGGCATCATCATGTACTTCACGAACTGGTATCTGATCGATGCGCTCATCTCGGTGGGGATAGGCTTCTTGATCTTCTGGGGCTCCTGGCGCGTGATGCGGGAATCCACCCACATCCTCCTGGAAGGGGTGCCGCGGGGGATCGAGGTCAGTCAGGTCGAGGCAGCGATACTCGAAGTGGACGGGGTGGAAGAGGTGCATCACGTCAACATCTGGACCATCTGCTCGCATATCATAGCTCTCTCGGGTCACGTCGTGGTCCCCCCGACCTTCCGGGGCGAGCACGGCGGCATGCTGAGAAAGATCGAGGAGCGGCTTTTCGAACGCTTCCACATCTCCCACACCACGCTGCAGTTGGAGAGCACCCGCTGCACCGATGCGCAGGGTGCCAAACAGTTCCGCCACCGGCCGCGTGCCTCCTCCCTCGCGCACGCGCACGCGCATGCCCACCACCCGCACGGCAGTTGCAGCGGCCATCATCACCACTCACACTAAACTTCCGGACGGTAGATAATGCTCGACTACAACCTGATCCAGGACGCGGCCCAGAGGCTCAAGAAAAGGGTGCGTCGCACGGAACTGATCCACGCCCAGCACTTCAGCGAGCGGCTCGGCCTTCCTCTTTACTTCAAGTGCGAAAACCTGCAGCGGACCGGCGCCTTCAAGATCAGGGGCGCCCTCAACTTCATGACCTCGCAGCCGCGCCAGGCCCTTTCCGGAGGCGTGATCACCGCCTCTGCGGGAAACCATGCCCAGGGGGTCGCCTTCGCGGCCGACCTGCTCGGCGTGAAGGCCGTGATCTACATGCCGGAGAGCACCCCGCCCCAGAAGGTCTTCGCCACCCGGGACTACGGTGCCGAAGTGGTGCTGGAGGGGAAGAATTTCGACGAAGCCTGCGTCGCCGCCCTGAGACAGGCCGAGGTGAGCGGCGCCCTGTTCGTGCATCCCTTCAACGATCCGCTGGTGATGGCGGGGCAGGGAACCATCGGGCTGGAACTTCTGGAGGATCTCCCGGACCTGGCCAACGTCCTGGTCCCGATCGGCGGCGGAGGGCTGATAGCGGGAATCGCCAGCGCCATCAAGGAGACCCACCCGAGGGTGAGGATCATCGGCGTCGAGTCGGCCGCCGCCCCTTCGATGCAGCTGGCGCTGCAAAAGGGAGCAGTGACTACCGTGCCGATCCGGGCAAGCCTCGCCGACGGCATCGCGGTGAAGACCGTCGGGACCAACACCTTTCCCATAGTGCGAGAGCTCGTCGACGAGGTGGTGCTGGTCGAGGAGGAAGAGATCGCACAGGCTATCGTGTCGCTTCTGGAGAGGAACAAGCTGATGGTGGAGGGGGCCGGCGCGGTCGGGCTTGCGGCACTGCTAAACGGCAGGGTGAAGCGGCTTTCGGGAAAGACCGTGGTCCTTCTTTCCGGCGGCAACATCGACGTCAAGACCATCGCGGTCGTGGTCGAGCGGGGTCTTTTAGCGGCGGGTCGTTATCTGAAGCTCAAGGTCGAGTTGGATGACGTCCCCGGCGCTCTCGCCAGGCTCGCCGCCGAGATCGCCGTGACCCGGGCCAACATCTCCATCATCACCCACGACCGCCGCTCGGAGTCGCTCCCGATAGGAAAGACCGAGGTGCTCGTAGAGCTTGAGACCAGGGGGGTGGAACATATCCAGGAGGTGATCCGCCACCTGTCGCAGAGCGGGCACCTTTTGGAGGTAATGAAGTAGGGACGGCAGGAGATCCCCGCCAGGAAAAATTCCCCCATTTGCAAGAAGAAGTCCCCCTTTGACAAAGGGGGATTTAGGGGGATTTGACTTAAGCGGCCAGAGGCAAATCCCCCCCGCCCCCCTTTGTCAAAGGGGGGAGAGTTTTCTAAAGGGGGAGTTTGAGAGTGTTGTGTTTGAGAATGTTCTTTTCATTTCATCAGCAGCTCAGGCTGGATGATGCTCCGTGATCACCCTCAGGAAGGCGTCGCCATAGCGGGCAAGCTTGTGCTGCCCCACCCCGGTAATCTTTAACAATTCCCACTTGTCCTTCGGCATCTGTGCCGCCATCTCCGCAAGGGTCGCGTCGGCAAAGACCACGAACGGCGGCACCTGCTGCTCGTCCGCGATCTGCTTGCGCAGGGCTCTCAGCTCCTGGAACATCGCTCCGTCGTAGGCAGGCTTCTTCGGCGCCGACTTCTTCTCGACGACCCGCGTGTCCCGCGCCTTGGCCAGCTCCAGCCGCTCCTCCCCCCTCAAAAGCGGACGTGCCCGCTCGGTCAGCTTCAGCACGGAGAAGTTCGCCAGATCCTGCTCCAGATACCCCAGATGCACAAGCTGGCGCAGCAGGTTGCCCCAGGCCTCCTGGGAGATTTCCTTGCCGATGCCGAAGGTCGAGAGCTTGTCGTGCCTGAGTTCCAGCATGCGCTGGTTCTGGGAGCCGCGCAGCACGTCGATGACGTGCCCCATGCCGAAGCGCTGCCCGACCCGGTAGACGCAGGAGAGGGCCTTGCGGGCGTCGTCGGTGGCGTCGAAGCGCTCGGGGGGACTCTCGCAGATGTCGCAGTTGCCGCAGTCCTTCTCCAGCCGGTCCCCGAAGTACCCGAGCAGCACCCGCCGCCGGCAGGTCTGGGCTTCGGCAAAGCCGGTCATGCAGTTCAGCTTGTGCAGCTCGATCCGGTTCTGCTCGGCATTGCCGCCGTTACCGATCAGCCCCCGGGCGATCGCTATGTCACCATAGCCGAAAAGGAGCAGCGCATCGGCGGGAAGCCCGTCCCGGCCGGCGCGCCCGGTTTCCTGGTAATAGCTCTCGATGCTCTTGGGCATGTCGTAATGGACCACGAAACGGACGTTCGATTTGTCTATCCCCATCCCGAAAGCGACCGTCGCCACCACGACCTTGATGTCGTCCCTCAGGAAATCCTCCTGGACCCTGTGGCGCTCCTTGTCCGGCAGTCCTGCATGATAGGCAGCCGCCTTGATCCCAGCGGCGACCAGTTTCTTGGCGACCTCTTCCACCCGCTTTCTTGAGAGGGCGTAGACGATGCCGGCCTCGTCCTTGCGGCTGGCGAGAAAGCCCGTCAGCTGGTTGAATGGTTTCTTCTTTTCCACCACGCTGTATCTGATGTTGGGGCGGTCAAAGCCGGCGAGGTAGCAGGTCGCGTCGGCGAGTCCGAGGCGGGACAGGATGTCGCCCCTGGTCTGGCCGTCCGCCGTGGCGGTGAGGGCGATCATCGGAACGGCAGGAAAGATCTCGCGCAGGATGCCAAGCTGTGCGTACTCCGGACGGAAGTCGTGTCCCCACTGGGAGACGCAGTGCGCCTCGTCGATGGCGAAGAGCGATATGGGCAGGGACTTGATCCTCTCCAGGAAACCGTCGCTCAGAAGTCGTTCGGGGGCGACGTAGAGGAGCTTCAGAGTTCCCGCATGCAGTTCCGCGAGCACCCTGCGAGCCTCAGCTTCCCCGAGCGCCGAATTATAGCAGGCGGCGGAGACGCCGTTCTCGCGCAGTGCGTCCACCTGATCCTTCATGAGGGAGATGAGCGGAGAGACCACCAGGGCGGTACCGGGGAGGCAGAGCGCGGGGATCTGGTAGCAGAGCGACTTGCCGCCACCGGTCGGCATCAGCACGAAGGCATCCCCGCCGGAAACGACCTTGTCGACGATTTCCTGCTGCGGAGGGCGGAAGGTCTTGAAGCCGAACACCTCGTTCAGGATCTTTATAGGGGATGGCTGCATGATTGTCCTTATTGTTTCGACTTCAAGCTGATCTTCACAGACTGCACAGGCTCCCCCTCCCATCCCTGTAGGGTGGGCCTCGCCCACCGAAACCACACCCAAACGGTGGGCTGGGCCCACCCTACGGTCAGCGCCAGGGCACCGGCCGGATTGGTGAACAAGCCCAGGGACGCGATCGGCGTCACGACTAATACATCAAAGCAGGTATAACAGCATTGTCAATCGAGCGGCAATCAGACGGCATCGGCTCTCTGCCCAGTGCCTATGCCGAGCCCGCTGATGAAGCCGCGGGTGAGGGGCGCGCCGTTCGACGGGTCGGAGAGACCCGGACGGAAAAGGTCCTCGAATCCGTCCACGTCGTACCAGGTCGGGAGGAGCGCGGTGACAAGCCGTGCCTCACGCGCTCTTTCCAGGCTCACCGCGAGCACCTCCGGGCCGGACCAGGGGATATCCCTGAAAAGGCCGCCGTGGGCGCCGCGCAGGGCGACAAGATAATATCCCCCGTCCTCCGCAGGACCGAACACCACGTCGCTCCCCCCCTCCATCCGGAAAAACGCCTCGTCGATGAAGGCAAGAGGCAGGTCGGGCGCATCGGTGCCGATCACGACCCGGGCGCCATATCCCAAGGAATCGAGGGCGGAAAAAGCCTTTTCCAGGCGGCCTCCCAGACAGCTTTCGTGCTGGGGGATGAGCGCTACCCCGGGGGCACTCTCCCGGAAGAACTGCTCGCTGCCGTGGTAGAAGATGAAGGTATCGACGGGGAGGCTGCGCGCCCGGGCGACGGTGTCCAGCAGCATGCAGCGGTAGAGATCGGCACCTTGCTCCGGCGACAACGGAGGGGTGAGCCGGGTCTTCACCAGGCCCGGAAGCGGAGTCTTGGCAAAAATGGCGAGAGCACGTTTCATTAGAAGAAGTAGCCTTAGACGGGTTAAATGAATGGTTAAAAGCTAGCTTTGTCCACAGTTTTGCCGCTTTTCAACAGAGTTATCCACAGTCAAGGAGTTGACTCGGACAAATGAGCTACGACTTGCTTCGCTCGATGGCGGCGTACGCGGAGTGCTTATGTATCGATTCGAAGTTCTCCGCCTCGACCGAAAACCAGGTGATATTGTCCATAGCGAGCAGCCGGACCGTCGCCTCGCGCACCATGTCCTCGACGAAGCGAGGGTTCTCGTAGGCGCGCTCGGTGACGAATTTCTCGTCTTCCCGCTTAAGCAGGGAATACACCGGGGAGGACCCGCATTGCTCGATGATCTCGATCAGGTCCTCGATCCAGATGAACTCGCTGTAGCGGACCTGGACCGTCATGATGGAACGCTGGTTGTGTGCGCCGTAACTCGACAGCTCCCGGCTGCAGGGGCAAAGCGAGGTAACGGGAACCTTGATGCCGAGCACGAAGTCGAAGCTTTCAGAGAGGGAGGCGTTGAAGGTGCAGGTATACTCCATCAGGCTCTTGGCGCCCGACACCGGTGCACTTTTCTCGACGAAGTAGGGAAACTCCATCTCCAGATGTGCGCTGGAGGCACCGAGCTTCTCCTTCATCTTGGCAAGGATGGTCTCCATCTTGTCGAGAGCGATCTCCTCCCGGTAGCTGTTCAGGATCTCCACGAAGCGGCTCATGTGGGTCCCCTTGAAGTGGTGCGGCAGATCCACATACATGTTGATCCGGGCCACCGTGCTCTGGAAGGAGCGGTTTTTGTCCATCACCACGATAGGATAGGAGATGTCCTTCACGCCGACCTTGCCGATCGGGATGTTGCGGGTGTCACGGGTGAGCTGCACGTCGGAGAGCGACCGGGGACCGGGAACCGCCGGTTCGTTGACGTCCTTTGCATTTTTCTTATCTATAGCTTTAACCATGGTTTACCTTTCGCCTTCCTTAGCCTTCCTTAGCCTTCCTTAGCCTTCCTTAGCCTTCCTTAGCCTTCCTTAGCCTTCCTTAGCCTTCCTTAGCCTTCCTTAGCCTTCCTTAGCCTTCCTTAGTCTTCCTTAGTCTTCCTTAGTCTTCCTTAGCCTTCCTTAGTCTTCCTTAGCCTTCCTAATAACTGCTGATCCCAGGTTGCATCGCTGCAGCAAAAAGTCCCCCTTTGAAAAAGGGGGATTTAGGGGGATTTGCCTTAAGGCGCCGTCGGCACTTCATTGCAACAGGGCTAAAATCCCCCCCGACCCCCCTTTTTCAAAGGTGGGAGGAACCGCTCGTTTTCACCCTTCACCCTTCACCCTTCACCCTTCACCTTTAACCTTTCACCTTTCACGCATAGCGCACCGGGTCGACAACTCCCGCTTCTGCGAATCCCTTCAGGCGCAAGCGACAGGAGTCGCACAGCCCGCAGGCGGCGCCGTCCTCGGCCGGGTCGTAGCAGGAGTGGGTGAGACTGTAATCGACCCCCAGGGAAAGCCCCTTCCTGATGATATCGGCCTTGCTGAGGCTGATGAGAGGCGTGTGTATTTTCATGCGCTCCCGCCCCTCGACACCCGCCTTGGTGGCGAGGTTCGCCATGGCCTCGTAGGCTGCGATGAATTCCGGCCTGCAGTCGGGATAGCCGGAGTAGTCCAGGGCGTTCACCCCGATGAAGATGTCGAAGGAGCCGAGCGTCTCGGCCCAGCCGAGCGCAAAGGAGAGGAAGATCGTGTTGCGGGCCGGGACATAGGTGACCGGTATCTCGTCCTCCACCCCGTCCTTGGGAACGGCGATGTCCGAGGTGAGCGCGCTGCCGCCGATCTTTCTCAGGTCGAACTCCACCAGCAGGTGATCCAGTGCCCCCATCGGCCGGGCGTTGCGCTTGGCGACCTCCAGTTCCTGCTGATGTCGCTGGCCGTAGCTGAAGCTCAGGGCGTACGGCGCATACCCCTGCTCCCGGGCGATGGCCAGGCAGGTGGTGGAATCAAGTCCGCCGCTGTACAGGATAACCGCTTTTTTCTGCATCGCTCACCTCGCTGTTCGTCTAAAAAAAGAGGCCGCGCCGATGATCCGGTGCGGCCTTTTGGCTACTCCACGAAGCTCTTCAGCTTCTTCGCCCGGCTCGGGTGGCGCAGTTTCCTGAGCGCCTTCGCCTCGATCTGCCTGATGCGCTCCCGGGTCACCTCGAAGTCCTGACCCACCTCTTCCAGGGTGTGGTCGCTCTTCTCGCCGATGCCGAAACGCATCCTGAGCACCTTCTCCTCGCGCGCGGTCAGGGTGGAGAGTACCCGCGAGGTCTGCTCGGAGAGGTTCGCCTTGATGACGGCTTCCAGCGGGGAAACCACCCCCTTGTCCTCGATGAAATCCCCGAGATGGGAATCCTCCTCCTCGCCGATCGGCGTCTCCAGGGAAATCGGCTCCTTGGCGATCTTGAGAACCTTCCTCACCTTGTCCAGCGGCAGCGCCATCCGCTCGGCGATCTCCTCGGGGGAGGGCTCGCGGCCGATCTCCTGAACCAGCTGCCGGCTGGTCCTGATCAGCTTGTTGATGGTCTCGATCATGTGGACCGGGATCCTGATGGTGCGGGCCTGGTCCGCGATGGCGCGGGTTATGGCCTGGCGGATCCACCAGGTGGCATAGGTGGAGAACTTGTAGCCGCGCTGGTATTCGAACTTGTCGACCGCCTTCATGAGGCCGATGTTCCCCTCCTGGATCAGGTCGAGGAACTGCAGCCCGCGGTTGGTGTATTTCTTGGCGATGGAAACAACCAGTCGCAGGTTCGCCTCCACGAGCTCGCTTTTGGCGAGTTTCGCCTTTCTCTCACCGTGGTCGATCGCCTGCAGCGCGCTGGAGAGGTCGCTCGCCTTGAAGCCCGATTCCTGCTCGATCTTGCGCAGGTTCTTCTCGGAGGTGCGGTAGCGCTTCTCCAGCTTCTGCGCCTCGTCGAAGCTCAGGTTCAGCTTCTTGGCATATTCGCCTTCCGAGGCGCCGCGCAGCCCGTCGAATGCGGCGAGGAAGGAATCCTTGCCGGTCGAGGTCTCATTCTCCAGGTCGGAGATCTCCTGCATCACCTGGTCGACCTTGCAGGAAAGCTCCTTCAGGCGCTGTGCGATCTTCTCGATGTGCCTGTCCTTCAGGCGCAGCGATTTGAGCAGGTCCGCCATCTTCACCTTGAGCTCGGAGTGCTCGGCCTGCAGGCGCTCGCGCTCCTTCGCCGCCACGGTTTCCGGCTCCAGCGCGGTCTGGATCTCCTCCATGCGCTGGTCGTATTCCTTGATCTCGTCGATGATGCCGAGCACCTTCATGGCCTGGAGGTCCTCTTCACCCTCCTCCAGCACCTCTTCCTCGACGTCCTTGCTGATCTCGATCGCCCCGATCTGCAGCTTCCTGAGGCGCTCGCCGAGCGAGACGACCTCCTTCACGGTGATCGGGGTGTTCAGGATAACGCTCGCGACGTCGCGCTCGCCGACTTCGATCCTCTTGGCGATCTCGACCTCACCCTCGCGGGTGAGAAGCGAGACGGAACCCATCTCGCGCAGGTACATGCGGACCGGGTCGCTGGTGCGCCCGAGGGTCCCGGGCTCGAACTCGACCTCTTCCTGCTCCCCTTCGTGCTCTTCATCTTCCTCAAGATCCATCTTGATCTTCGGGATCTTCACCTTCTGGGCGGAATCCACGATCTCGATGTCCATATCGCCGAACATGCTCATCACGTCATCGATCTGGTCAGACGAGACGATATCGGGAGGGAGGAGGTCGTTCACCTCTTCGTAGGTGAGAAACCCCTTTTCCTTGCCGAGGTCGATGAGCTGCTTCACTTCGTCCATGCTTTTTTTGGCCATTTCACCACGCTCCGCTACCGCTGATGCATCTATAGTAATTTCGATTTCTTATTACGCAACCCTTCAAGTTCGGCCAGAATCTCCAGATACCTGGGAGAATCCGGATCGACCGAGGCGAGTTCCCTCGCCAGGGCCTTCCCTCCACCCTTGAGCGCCCCGCGCTCCAGGGTCTGCCTGCACTGCTCAAACGCCTTGATGGCGTTCATGTCCTCCAGATGTGCATCCTCCACAAACAGCGAAAAGAGCCGCGCCCGCTCTTCGGGTGACTCCAGCTGTTCCAGGATCTGGGGGAGGTCCACCTCGCCCTGCTCCGTCTGTGCCAGTATCGCCTCGGCAACGGCCAGGTGCCCCGCACCGAAGAGTTTGCCGGCACCGTGGCCGCGCACCTTTTGCACCACTTCCGGGAACTTCACCATCAGTGTCAGCAGCACCTCTTCCGTCCCCGCGCTTCTTGGGGCAGGCTTTGTCTGAGGCCTTGCCGGCGCCGGGGCGATCCCCACCTTTTTTTGCAGCATCGCCTGGTCTATACCTACGGCCCGGCAGATCTCCTTCTCGTAGAGCGCCCTCTCGACCGGGTCGCCGATCTTCAGGAGCCGGGGCGAAACCTCGTTCACGAAGGCGACCTTCCCCTCCACGCCGCGGGTGTCGAGAGTTCGCATCAAACCGCGATAGAAGAACTCGAAGATCGGCTGCGCCTTCTCCAGAAGCGGCGCAAAAGCGGCACCCCCTTCGCGCCCGATGAAGGTGTCGGGGTCGTCCTCCGAGGGGACCTCTACGACCCGCGCCGGGAAACCTTCCTCCAGGAAGAGCTCCATCGACCTCACGGTCGCCTTGCGGCCGGCTTCGTCCCCGTCAAAGAGCATGTACACGCGTTCCGCGTAGCGCCTCAGGATCTTCAGGTGCTGCGGAGTGAGCGCCGTGCCGCAGGTGGCCACCGTGTTGGTGTAACCGGCGCGATAGAGCGCCAGGTGGTCGAAGTAACCCTCGACGATGATGGCGCTCCCCTTTTCCCGCATCCCCTTCTTGGCCAGATCCAGGCCGAACAGCACCTCGCTCTTGCGATAGACCGGCGACTCCGGGGAGTTGATGTACTTGGGCAGCGAGTCGTCCATCACCCTGCCGCCAAAACCGATGGCGCGTCCGTGCAGATCGGAGATGGTGAAAAGGAGGCGATTGCGGAAGGTATCGTAATAGCCGTCCTTTCCCTCCCTTTTCCTCAGGAGCCCGAGCTTTTCAGCCTGTTCCGGAGACACTCCCTTTCTCTGCAGGTGCTTCGCCAGATTGTCCCAACCGTCCGGAGCGAAACCGAGCCGGTAGGTGGCGGCGGTGTCCGCGTCAACCCCGCGACGCTGAAGGTAATTTCTGCCGGCGCCGCCGGCCTCGTCGGATTCCAGCACGCGGCGGTAGAACTCACCTGCCATTTCGTTGATGCGGTACAGCTGCTCCTGCTCGTCTACCTTGCGCTTTTCGTCGTGGCTAAGCGGCCGCTCCGGAATGTCCACGCCGACCCGCTTGGCGAGGAATTTCACCGCCTGGGGGAAGTTCATCCCCTCCATGCGCATCACGAAGGTGACCACGTTGCCGCCTGCGCCGCAGCCGAAGCAGTGGAAGATGCCCCGTGCCGGGTTGACGTTGAACGAGGAGCTCTTTTCGCTGTGAAACGGGCAGAGTCCCTGGTAGTTAGCCCCCGATTTCCGGAGGCTCATGTAGTCGGAGATGACCTCGAGGATGGGGGCCCTCTCGCGCACCTCCCTAACCTTATCGTCCGGTATCATCGACACATCAAGTCCTTATTTTGTTCGCGCTCCCTGCGGAGGCGATTCCCTTCGTACCGCACCTTCCCAACCCGCGGCGATACTCCCGCCGGTGGCCGCGAAGGCCTGGGCCGTCTTGGAGCCGGTGATGAGCCCCTTCACCCTGTCGGGGACCGGTTTCATGGTCCCGAGATAGAGCAACACGCAGAGGATGAAGCCCCCTTCAAGAAAGCCGAATACCACGCCACCGATCCGGTTGATCCCTCCCAGCAGCATGATCTTGAAGATGACGGTAAGCAGATGACCGAGAAAATAGAAGAGGATGCCAAGCAGCATGAAGATGAGGAAAAACGAGAGCGGCTGCGCCACTTGCGGGGGGAGGTTGATGAAATGCCTGATCCCCTGACTGAGAAATGAATCGTATCTGAAGGCGGCCCAACCGCCCGTGACAAGGCCGAGCAGAGAGCATGCCTCTCGCACCAGCCCCTTCGAGAACCCCTTTGCCACAAAAAAAATGAGAACAACCCAGATAAAGATGTCGAGAAGGATCATGCATACACCTGGTCAGCAGCCACAAAGTAAAAGAAGGGGCAATCGCTAGATTCGCCCCCACTCAATTACGCAAAACCCGCAACCACCCCCGGGAGATCGTCCCGGGGGCGATATCTACGCGAGCTTCTCCTTTACAACTTCGCTCACCAGCTTGCCATCTGCGCGGCCGGAAACCGAGGGAGCCAAGGCCTTCATCACCCTGCCCATGTCCTTTCCGCTCGTAGCGGAGGTTTCCGCGATAGCCCGGTCCACGAGGGACTCCAGCTCTTCCCGCGTCAGCTGCTGGGGGAGGAATCCGAGGAGAAGCGCCAGCTCCGCCTCCTCCTTATCCACTAGCTCCTGTCTGCCTGCTTCCTTAAAGAGCCTGATGGATTCCCGGCGCTGCTTGCAGAGGGTGACGATGGTTTCGGTGATCTCCGCGTCGCTCAGTTCGCGCCTGAGCTCGATATCCCGGTTTTTCACCGAGGAGAGGACCATGCGGATGGTGGAGAGTCGCAGTGCATCGCGGCTCTTCATCGCTTCCTTCATCTCCGCTGTGAGTCTCTCCCGCAGTTGCATACATCCCTCTTAATCTACCATCTTGCGCTGTTTCTTCAGGGCACGCTTGCGCGCTGCAATCGCCTTTTTCTTCTTCTTGATACTCGGCTTCTCGTAGTGCTCTCTCTTGCGGACCTCTGAAAGGATCCCAGCTTTCTCGCACTGCTTCTTGAACTTTTTCAGTGCAAGTTCAAACGGTTCAGCTTCTTTTACCTTTACTCCCGGCATTCATATTCCCCCCCCTTCTCTATCTAGATTTACTAATTTCGTGGGTAGATCGGGCCGGCAGACATTATTCAAGGAATCAGCACTATATCACGAAGGTGTAAATTGTCAAGGAATTTCTGAGGTTTCGCAGATTCAGAGCACCCGCGACTGCTTCTCCTCGATCCCCGAGATGCCGAAGCGGCGGCGCAGCTCGGTGTAGACCTCCTCGGGGTCGATGTCGTAGAAGCCAAGCAGCACCAGGTTGTGGAAGATGAGGTCGGCCGTCTCGTAAACGATCTCCTCGCGCTTCCCCCCCTTGCCGGCGATCACCACCTCGGTCGCCTCCTCGCCGATCTTCTTGAGGATCTTGTCGATCCCCTTCGCCATCAGACTCGCGGTGTAGGAGGTATCGGTCGGGTTCGCCTTGCGTTCCTGGATCACGCGGTAGACCGCGCCTATGATGTCTTCCTTGGGCTGTTCCATCTTTAGCTCCTAGTGCCGATCCGTCAAAGCCGGACGGCGACGCCCCTTTCGCGGAGGTACTGCTTCGCCTCCTCGATGGTATGCTCGCGGTAATGGAATATCGAGGCGGCCAGGCACGCGCTGGCGCCGGCCCGGGTGAAGCCGTCGTAGAGGTGTGAAAGCCCGCCGACGCCGCCGGAGGCGATCACCGGAATGCTGACCGCATCGACCACGGCGCGGGTGAGCGGCAGGTCGTAGCCGTCCTTGGTACCGTCGCGGTCCATGCTGGTGAGCAGGATTTCGCCGGCGCCCATGCTTTCCATCCGGTGCGCCCACTCGATGACGTCGATCCCGGTCGGGTTCCTGCCGCCGTGGGTATAGACCTCCCAGCCGCCGTCGGCCCTGCTGCGCGCATCGATGGCGACCACCGTGCACTGCGAGCCGAACTTCTCGGCTGCTTCGCTGACGAACTCTGGACGCTGCACTGCCGCCGTGTTGATGGAAACCTTGTCGGCCCCTGCGTTCAGAAGTCGCCTGATATCCTCCACCACCCTGACGCCGCCGCCGACGGTGAGCGGCATGAAGACCCGCTCGGCGGTGCGGCGCACCACGTCGATGATGATGTCGCGGTCATCCGATGAGGCCGTGATGTCGAGGAAGGTGAGCTCGTCCGCCCCCTGGCTGTCGTACAGCTCGGCGATCTCCACCGGGTCGCCGGCGTCGCGCAGCCCCAGGAACTGGACACCTTTCACTACCCTGCCCCCCTTTACGTCGAGACAGGGGATTATTCTCTTGGTCAGCATCTTAACTCCAGATTAAGATTAAGATTAAGATTAAGATTAAGATTAAGATTAAGATTAAGATTGAGAGTAAGTTGAGATTGAGATTGAGAGTAAGGCGAGAGCCAACCAGCAGGTTGGTGGGATATTGCCTCTAATCCTCAATCTTAATCTTTATCTTAACCCTGCCTCTTGGTTAGTGCGATGGCCTCGGCGAGGTTGATGGCACCCGAATAGATCGCCTTCCCGGTGATTACCCCGGTCACGCCTGAGGATTCTATCGCCATCAGGTTCTCGATATCCTGGAGCGATGACAGGCCGCCCGAGGCGATCACCGGAATGCTGATCGATTCGGCCAGCGCCTTGGTCGCCTGGATGTTGGGCCCCTGCATCATGCCGTCACGGCTGATGTCCGTGTAGATGATGGCCGAGACGCCATAACCCTCGAGTTTTTGCGCCAGATCGGTCGCCGTGACCCCGGTCACCTCGGCCCAGCCCTGGACCGCGACCATGCCGTCCTTGGCATCGATGCCGACCACGATCCGCCCGGGGAAGAGGGTACACGCCTCCTTGACGAATTCCGGGTTCCTCTGCGCGGCGGTCCCTACGATCACCCGGCCGATGCCAAGCGAGAGGTACGCCTCGACCGTCGCGATATCCCTGATCCCGCCGCCCAGCTGGGTCGGGATGGTGACCCCCTTGACGATCGCCTCGATTGCCGACCTGTTCTTCGGCTCACCGGCAAAGGCGCCGTCCAGGTCGACGATATGGAGGATTTCTCCTCCCTGGCGCTGCCACTCCGCCCCCTGTGCCGCGGGGTCGTCGTTGAACAGCGTGTCCTTCTCCATGAGACCCTGCTCCAGACGGACGCAGCAGCCACCCTTCAGATCTATCGCTGGAATAATTATCATTTAAACCCCAAAGTTATTTCAAATGAGGCGGCTTGATGAGCCGCCTTTGCTCCGCATCTATATCGAACCGCTATCCGCTCTCCTCCCCCCGGAGGGGGGAGGCTGGGAGGGGGGGGAAGAGTGCCGCCGGCTCCCCCTCCCTAACCCTCCCCCTCCGGGGGAGGGGACTTTGAAGCAAATGCTCGAGAGGGCCCAGTTACTTCATGAGCGCGAAGTTCTTCAGCATCGCCAGACCCCTGTCCTGCGACTTCTCCGGGTGGAACTGGGCGGCAACGATGTTGTCGCGCCAGATCGCCGAGCAGAAATCGATGCCGTAGCGGGTGGTCGACGCCACGACACTCTCGTCTTCCGGCTTCACGTAGTAGGAGTGCACGAAATAGACGTTGGTGCCGTCCTCCACCCCCTCGAAGAGCGGAGCCGGGCGCTTGACGGTGAGCTGATTCCATCCCATGTGGGGAACCTTCAGATCCTCCCCCGCCTCCTCCATGCCTTCCGGAAAGCGGAGCACGCGCCCCGGGATCACGTTCAGCCCCTGGTGCAGGCCGAACTCCTCGCTCTCGGTGAAGAGGAGCTGCAGCCCGAGGCAGATGCCGAGGAAAGGTTTTCCTTCCCGGATCACCTTGAGGATCGGCTCCACAAAGCCCCCCTCCTCCAGATTCCTCATGCAGTCTCGAAAGGCGCCGACGCCGGGCAGGACCACCCGCTCTGCATCCAGCAGCACTTTCGGATCGGAGGTGACGACGGCGTCGAAGCCGACCTTCTCGAACCCTTTTTGAACGGAGCGGAGATTCCCCATCCCGTAATCTATTATTGCGATCATATCCGAATCCTTACGGCCCTATTGCAGGAGCGGCCTTCCTGCCGCGATGCCTGGTTGTGGTGACACTCTTTGAATTAAATGGTTCAGCTCCCCGTTCCTGCCCCCATCCCCACCCCGACCCTCCCCTTGAAGGGGAGGGAGTCTTGACGTGAAGGGAGTTTATAGCCTGGACGGGGAGGAAGATCACGGTCGAAGTCGGCTGTGAGCCGGTTAATTCAGAACGTCCTAAAGCTTCCCCTTTGTCGACATGACCCCTTCGATGCGGGAGTCCATCTGTGTGGCCTGATCGAGCGCCCGCGCCGCCGCCTTGAAGCACGCCTCCAGGATATGGTGCACGTTCTCGCCGTACATCACGTTCACATGGAGGTTGGCGCCGCAGTGGTTCACGAAACCCTGGAAGAACTCGCGTACCAGCTCCACGTCGAAATCCCCGATCTTCACCTTGGGCAGCCGGACGTTGTAGACCAGGTAAGGTCTCCCGGAGAGGTCGGTGGCGACGCTTGCCAGGGTCTCGTCCATCGGGACGCTCGCCTGGCCGTAGCGGCGGATGCCGCATTTGTCGCCCAGCGCCTCCTTGAAGGCGGAGCCGAGCACGATGCCGATGTCTTCCACCGTGTGGTGGAAATCGATGTCGATATCCCCATGCGCCTCAACCTTCAGGTCAAACAGGCCGTGCCGGGCAAAGAGGTCCAGCATGTGATCCAGAAACGGAACGGAGGTGGAGATGTTCGCCTCCCCCTTCCCGTCGATTTCGAGGGAGAGCTTGATCTGCGTCTCCTTGGTGATCCGTTCGATGACTGCCGATCTGGCCATGCCGCCTCCTCCTTGATTGCAAAAATGCCTTGAACGCTAACTGTCGAGCCTGAGGCTCACCGACCTGCCGTGGGCATCCAACCCTTCCAGTTCCGAAATCCTGACGATGTCCTTGCCGATTCTCTGCAAGCCACCCTTGGTGAAGTGGATGATGGAGCTCTTCTTCACGAAGTCATCGACCGAGAGCGGCGAGAAGAACCGGGCCGTACCGCCGGTGGGAAGCGTGTGGTTCGGGCCGGCTAGGTAGTCGCCCGAGGCCTCCGGCGTGTAGTGTCCCATGAAAATCGCCCCTGCATTGCTGATGAGCGGCAGGATCTCGAAGGGATGCTCAACGGCCAGCTCCAGGTGTTCGGGCGCTATCCTGTTGGAGAAGGCGATCGCCTCGTCCAGCGTTCCGGCGACGATAATGACGCCGAATGAATCCCATGACTTGCGCGCTATCGCCTCTCTGGAGAGCTCCAGGAGTTGGCACTCGACCTCTGCCGCCACCTGCTCGCCGAAGGAGCGCTCAGTCGTGATCAGCACCGAAGAGGCGAGTTCGTCGTGCTCCGCCTGCGACAGCAGGTCGGCCGCGATATGGGCCGGATTGCCGCTGCCGTCGTTGATGACCAGGATTTCGCTCGGGCCCGCGATCATGTCGATGCCGACCTGGCCGAAAACGAGTTTCTTCGCCGTCGCCACGTAGATGTTTCCCGGTCCGGTGATCTTGTCCACCCGGGGTATGCTGTTTGTGCCATAGGCTAGGGCCGCTACCGCCTGGGCGCCGCCGATCCTGAATACCCGGTCCACGCCGGCAAGCTTCGCAGCCACCAGCACGTGCGGGTTGGTCTCACCGCCCGGCGCCGGAGCCACCATGATGATCTCGCCGACCCCCGCGACCTTGGCCGGGACCGCATTCATGATGACGGAGGACGGGTAGCAGGCCTTGCCCCCCGGGACGTAGATGCCGACTTTGGCAAGCGGCGTCACCTTCTGACCGAGCATGATGTCAGGCTCCTCCGTGGAGAGCCAGCTCTGCTGCTTCTGCTTTTCGTGGAAACGGGTCACCCGCTCGACCGCAAGCTTCAGGGCCGCCAGGTCACGCTCGTCAACCTGTGAAAAGGCCTTTTCGAATTCCGCCGGGGTCACCTCAAGGGCGGCCGCGTCGCAATCCAGCCGGTCGAATCGCCTGGTGTAATCGAGGAGCGCCTCATCACCGCGGCTGCGCACGTCGGCGATGATACCCTGAACCACCTCTTCCACCTCGCGGCCCGACTCCTCGCCGCGCTCCACGATGGCTGCAAACTTTGCCTCAAAACCCGCTTCCCTTATGTCGAGGAACTGCATTTTAACCTCGCAAATTCATGGCATTCAATTCAGAAGGATTACAATAAGACATCAGCCAACGCTTTTTCCACGCAGCACCTCTTATATGTGCTGTTCCAGCCCCTCGATGATCTTCGAGATCCGCTCGTGCTTGGTCTTCAGGCTCGCCCTGTTGACGACCAGCCGGCAGGTGATCTCCGCGATGGTCTCAACCTCCACCAGGCCGTTTTGCTTCAGGGTCTCGCCGGTGGAAACCAGGTCGACGATGCGCTCGGAAAGCCCGACGATCGGGGCCAGCTCGATGGAGCCGTACAGCTTGATCAGCTCGACCTGGATTCCCTTGGCCGCGAAATACTTCTCCGTCACGCTGGGATACTTGGTGGCTATCCTGATGTTGTTCCAGACCGACGGGTCGTCCTTGCTGGAAAGCTCCACCGGCTCGGCGATGATCATCCGGCAGTAGCCGAACTTCAGGTCGAGCGGTTCGTAGAGATCCTTCTCCTGCTCCATCAGGGTGTCCTTGCCGACGATGCCGAGATCCGCGCAGCCGTACTCGACGTAGGTCGGGACGTCGGTTGCCCGCACGATCATGTAACGCATCTTCTGGGCCTCGTTCTCGAACACGAGTTTCCGGGTGTTGGAGAGAAGCTCGTCGCAGTCGATGCCGATCTTCTTGAAGAGGGCGACGGAATCCTGCAGGATCCGTCCTTTCGGTATGGCAATGGTGATGTAATCAGTCATTCAATTAACCTCTTGGCTTGACTGCAAAATCATGGACTTCATGGACTTCATGGACTTCATGGACCTATTGGTTATTATCTTGGACACGGACTATGTCCGCTCCTAGGGCTGCCAGCTTCTTCTCTATGGCCTCGTAACCTCTGTCGAGGTGATAGATGCGGGAGATCTCGCTGGTGTTGTCGGCTGCCAGGGCGGCCAGAATCAGGGAGGCTGAGGCGCGCAGGTCGGTCGCCATTACGGGGGCTCCGGAAAGCTTCTTGACTCCCTTGACGGTGGCGCTGTTCCCCTCGGCAATGATGTCGGCACCGAAACGAAGCAGCTCGGAGACGTGCATGAAGCGGTTCTCGAAGATGTTCTCGGAGATGACGCTGGCTCCCTCGGCTATACACATGAGCGCCATGAACTGCGCCTGCATGTCGGTCGGAAAACCGGGATAGGGCCTGGTCTTGATGTTGACGCTCCTGATCTTCTTGGGCCCCTTCACGCGGACCAGGTTGTCCTTGTTGGTGATCTCGACTCCGGCATCCTGCAGCTTGAACGCCAGGGCGTCGAGGTGATCGAGACGCATGTTGCGGATCTTGATGTCGCCGCCGGTGATGGCCGCGGCGACCATGAAGGTCCCGGCCTCGATGCGATCGGGCATCACGGAGTGATTGGCGGGTGTGAGCGCCTCGACACCGGAGATGCGAATGGTGTCGGTTCCGGCCCCGTCGATCCGAGCTCCCATCTTGATGAGAATCTCGGCAAGGTCGACAATTTCCGGCTCGCGCGCCGCATTCTCCAGGACGGTCTCACCCTGGGCGGTCGCCGCGGCCATCAGAAGCTGCTCGGTTCCGCCGACGGTGGAGATGTCGAAGTTGATCCTCGCCCCTTTGAGCCGCTTCGCCTTCGCCTCAACGTAACCGTGCTCCAGCGTGATCTCGGCGCCCAGCGCGGCCAGCCCCTTCAGGTGCAGGTTGATCGGCCTGGCCCCGATGGCGCAGCCGCCGGGAAGCGATACCCTTGCCTGTCCGAACCGCGCCAAGAGCGGCCCGAGCACGAGGACGGAGGCGCGCATGGTACGCACCAGGTCGTAGGTGGCTTCGAAGCTGTTCAGGTCTGTGGTGTCGATCTTGACGACGTTGCCCCTGCCGTCAACCCTGGCGCCCAGATTCTCCAACACCTTGATGGTGGTGTTGATGTCCCTCAGGAAGGGTACGTTGCTGATCTCGTGGCAGCCGGGTGCCAGGATGGTGGAGATGAATATGGGAAGGGCGGCGTTCTTGGAACCGCTCACGGTCACCTCGCCGGAGAGTTTGTTGCCGCCTTTGATTACCAGTTTGTCCACTGACTGTTACCTCTTTGTCGATATCTCTGTGTATTGACCCGCCTCCATCAGGAGGGGATTGCGTTATGGTTAATTGTTTGTCAGCCTGCCGCCTGCCACCCGCTCTATGCCTGCGGGATCAAGCTCCACGAAACCGTCCGTACCGAAACCGCCCGTCCCCAGCAACTCCAGCACTTGCGGTGCCTGACCTGCACCGACCTCGAAGAGCAGCCAGCCACCGGGGTTCAGGTGATCGGGCGCGCCATCGGTGATGCGCCGGTAAAAGTCGAGACCGTCGGCTCCGCCGTCCAGCGCCCCGAGAGGCTCGAAGCCGCGCACCTCCTGCTGCAGCGTGGCTAGCTCCGCCGCAGGTATGTAGGGAGGGTTGGAGACGATCATGTCGAAGCGCCGGCCGGAGAATGGTTCGAGGAGGGAACCCTGGAAAAACTGCACGGCCGCGCCGTTTCGTTGCGCGTTGCCGCGGGCAACGGCGAGCGCCTCGCCGGAGATGTCGACGCTGAAAATCTCCGCCCCCGGGAGCGCCTTGGCAAGTGCAATCGCCACGCAGCCGCTGCCGGTGCCTATGTCCAGGATGCTGCGGCTTCCGGCTCCCCTCTTCACGGCTTCGGTGACCAGCAGCTCGGTGTCGTGGCGCGGTATCAGGACCGCCGGCGTGACCTGAAACTCAAGTCCCATGAACTCCTGGCTTCCCAGTATGTACTGCAGCGGCTCGCGCCTGCCGCGCCGCCCCACCATGCCCCGGTAAGCCGCCAGCTCGCCTTCGGTCAGGGGCTTGTCAAAGTTGAGGTAGAGACCGACCCGGTCCAGGGAGAGTGCCTCGCAGAGCATCCACTCTGCCTCAAGCCTCGGGTTTTCCACCCCCTTTTCGGCAAGGTACCCCTTGGTCCAGGTGAGGATCTTGAGGACGTCCCATTTTTCCTGGTGCGTGGTCATGTTTAGCTTCTCTGCCATGACTTCATGGACTTCATGGACTTCATGGACTTCATGGACTTCATGGACTTCATGGACTTCATGGACTTCATGGACTTCATGGACTTCATGGACTTCATGGACCCTGAGGTCAGGCGCCCTCGCTCTGGGCTTGCAGGGCTTCCATCTGGTAATGGGCCCGCAACGCGTCGGCGATCTCGGCGATGTCGCCGGCCATGATGGCGTCCAGACGATAGAGGGTGAGCCCGATCCTGTGATCGGTCATCCTCCCCTGGGGATAGTTGTAGGTCCGTATCCTCTCGCTCCGGTCGCCGCTGCCGACCTGGCTCTTACGGTCCGCCGCCATCTTGGCATTGTTCTCCATCACGATGGAGTCCAGGATCCTCGACTTGAGCACTTTCATCGCCTTGGCGCGGTTCTTTATCTGGCTGCGCTCTTCCTGACAGGCAACGACGGTCCCGGTGGGAAGGTGGGTGATCCTGACCGCGGAGTCGGTGGTGTTGACGTGCTGCCCGCCGGCACCGGAGGAGCGATAGACGTCGATCTTGAGATCGGCGGGGTTGATGTCGATGTCGACGTCCTCGGCCTCGGGAAGCACCGCGACGGTGCAGGCGCTGGTGTGGATGCGACCCTGCGCCTCGGTCTCAGGTACCCGCTGAACCCGATGGGTCCCCGACTCGTACTTGAGCCGCGCGAACACTCCGCTCCCCTCGACAAGCGCCACAACCTCCTTGAAGCCGCCTTTCTCTGACTCGGAGGCGGAAATCACCTCGACGCGCCATCGGTTCAGTTCGGCGAAACGCGAATACATCCGGAACAGGTCTCCCGCGAACAGCGCGGACTCGTCACCACCGGTTCCGGCCCGGATCTCCAGCACCACGCTCTTGTCGTCATTGGGATCCTTGGGGAGGAGCAACAGCTTGATGTCGCTCTCCAAGGCGCTGCGGCGCTCTTCGAGACCCAACAGCTCGGCCTGGGCCATCTCGCGCATCTCCTGGTCCGGCTCCTTCAGCAGTTCGCGATTGTCCTCCATGTCGGCGAGGATCTTCTTGTATTCGCGAAAGGCCGCTACCAGCTCCGACAGTCCGGCGTGCTCCTTGGAGAGCCGCCTGAATTCGGGCTGGTTCCCCAGCACCTCGGGCTGGGACAGGAGCGACTCCAGCTCCTCAAAACGTCTTTCCAGTTCTGCTATCTTTTCAAACATGTAAAAACCTCAATAAAAGCCATTGGGCCTGATCTGCAAACGTTTACATCCCCCAAGTACCAGGGGAAAAGTATCCTCATCCGCAGCATTTTTAAATCCCCCCCCACCCCCCTTTTTCAAAGGGGGGAGCAGTCCAAAAGGGGGGGTGCAAAGGTAGGTTATGTCACCTTTCACCCTTCACCTTTCACGGCCTCTCAAACCACCAGCCGGTCGTCCTTGTGGCCGGCGTTCAGATCGAGCGCCACCTGCATCGACTTGATTGCCACCTCGATCTGGCTGTCGTCCGGCTCCCTGGTGGTCAGACGCTGCAGGGCCAGTCCCGGCGAGATCACGAGCTTCACCAGCGGATGGCTGTCGTGCTTCGCAGTCCACTTCAGGATCTCATAGGAGACGCCCGCGATGATCGGAAGCAGGAAGATCCTGGAGCCGGCCTTCATGTAGAAGGGCCACAGTTTCGGTATCAGGGAGAAGACCAGGATGCTCACCAGCATCACGATCAGCAGGAAGCTGGTGCCGCAGCGCGGATGCAGGCAGCTGTACTTGCGCACGTTCTCGACGATCAGTTCCTCTCCGGCCTCGAAGGTGAAAATCGACTTGTGCTCGGCGCCGTGGTACTGGAACACCCGCTGGATGTCGGACATGCGGGAGATCCCGATGATGTAGATCAGGAAAACCGCGACGCGTATCACGCCGTCCACCAGATTGAAAACGATGTTGGAGTCGCCGATGACCGGGACCAGCAGCTTGGTGAGGTAGAGCGGCATGATGAAGAAAAGCAGGATGCCGAAGCCGAAGGCTGCGGCCATGGTGCCGCCGATCGCCCAGCTCGAGAGTTCCTCCTTCTCCTCTCCCTCGGCGAGCGCCTCGTTGGCGGAGAAGTTCAGCGCCTGCACGCCGATGATCAGGGAGGAGAAAAGCGCCACGGCACCCCTGAGGATGGGAAGCTTCACGATGGGAAACCTCTCGGAGAGGGGGATCACCATTTCGCTCTTGATGGAGATTTCACCGTCGGGGCGTCTGACGGCGATGGCGAGCGAGCGGGGAGCCCGCATCATCACCCCTTCAAGTACCGCCTGTCCGCCTATGTTGATCTTTGACACTGTTACCTCTTTAATGAAGCCGCCGGAGCGGACGCGGGAAAACCGGGAGGAGGCAGAGGGGACGCGCCAGCCGGGGCGCTTTTTGGATCAAGGGTTTGCCACCCTCCCCCAGCCCCTCCCATCAAGGGAGGGGGGCTAGCAGCAAGACCCTCCCCCAATCCCTCCATTAAGGGAAGGGAGCTAGAATCACTCGCAGCTACATGGCTTGGAAGAAATCCCTCACCTCGGCCATCTTGCCGCAGCACATCGCCCCTTCGGGGCAGGGGCCCCCGAGACAGCCGGGACCGGCGTTGCGGAATACGGTGGGCGCCACCGGCCGGACCAGTCTCAGCATCTCGACTGCCATGGCCCGGATCTCCCACTGCGCACGCTCACAGCAGCGCACGGCAAAGAAATGCAACAGCTCCCGGGCGTTCATGGTGACCAGGACCTTGGTCTCCGTGGCGTTGGGGAGCAGGTAGCGCGCATCCTCAGCCGGGACTCCAGCCTCGACCAGCGCGCCGTAAGCCGCATGCAGCGCTGCCACCTGCGCCTCGAAGCGCTCGGCGAACTCCGGGTTTGCGGCTATGGAGGGGGGAGTGACGACCGCGAAGCGCTCCTTGTGGGAGACGTAGCGCTGGGACTGCTGGGAATAGGAGGCGACCCGGTGCCGGACCAGCTGGTGGCTGGTCACGCGCGAAATCCCCTCCACCCCGAAGGTGAAGGAGGCATGCTCCAGCACGGACTGG